>Ga0209541_10001183_pt1 | contig 52272 bp, 50 predicted proteins | sample RifCSPlowO2_01_FD_184027 | JGI IMG/M metagenome (GOLD analysis project Ga0209541, IMG submission 184027) | Groundwater microbial communities from Rifle, Colorado - Rifle CSP2_plank lowO2_0.1 (SPAdes) (version 2) | ecosystem: Environmental > Aquatic > Deep subsurface > Groundwater | place... | reverse complement strand
TTCTAAATAATGCAAAAAGTATAGAAGCAACACCTGAAGAAGGATTTTCAGAGATTAAATTTGATAAAAAAGGCTCTTTTATTAGCGAATTCCAAAAATTTACTATTGAAGGTTTAGAATTAGAAGAATTAACATTCGCAAGATCATTTAAAATTTCATCAATAGAGGAATTTAATTTATATATTTCAACAAAAGACAAAGAAAAGATAAACAACTTCAATATAGATGAATTCAAAAATAAAGCATACGTAAATCTATTCAACCATAAAATTATTTTAAAGGGAATTGTAGACTATGAAAGAATATCCGCAGAAATTCCAGAAGCTTACAAGGAAGAAGGTGAAGAAGGATCATCAACATTAAAATTTGACAATGGTTTTATATTAAATATATTTGGAAAGAAAAAAGCAAAAAAGATTCTTCCAGTTGATAAGACTTATAAGAAAATTATAGAAAGTAAAAATGCAAACAATAGAATAACAATAAATTTAGATGATAATAATCTATACTTAACTGCAGCCATAGAATTAAATCCTGGTGTAAAAAGAGGTTTGGAGTTATTTAGGACTCATTTCAAAGGATTAGCAATTTACGAAATCTCAACAGATACATCAACAGAAACTGATCGGCTTGCTATTTTCGAAGATTTAAAAACACCAAATGTTTTGAAAGGTTTTAAGACTAACCTAAATGAAGCTGAAATCGTAAGAAAATTTGAATTATTTCAGGAAAATTCAGAGATAATCAGTTTGGAAATAACAAAACAATTTTCAAAGGGTTCAACACAAAAATTGTACACTCAATTTGAAACACCTAAAGAAAGATTTACAAATTTGTTTAATACATATGAACAAGGGTTTTTAGAATGCCACAATAAAAAGGAAATTGACATAGGAGAAAGTACTGCAAAGAAATACCTTTTATCTTTACTATCCCTACCTTTATTGTTTATCCTGCCTTTTAGTTTATTAAGAAGAAAAAAAGGTTATGCTGCAAGTATGCTTATCTTTGCTGCAATTGTTGTAATTATAATCATTGCAATTACTGCATACTTATTTAACACTATTCCACATATACAAAAACCATCAGATATAGCAGTTAAAATACAGGATGAGATTGATAGTTGTTATGAAAGAACATTGAAGTGCAGTATTTATTATTTTAGTGTTAATGAAAGCAGAATAATGTTCCAAAATGATCCTGCTTCATTAAAAAGGGGTTTAGGAGGATTTATAAAAATTAACGTCAATAAATGTATAAAAAATTTAAATGAAACAAGATTAAGAATATCAAGACCTAGCCAAGTTTATGTGTATTTTGATGAAAATAAAATAAGAGTTGTGGGTGAACAAGGGATCGAGATTTTAAGCAATTCAGAAGTTCATAGATTAACAAGATTTAATGCGCAAATACCCATGCAAATCAAAAAGCTATTTAGTGCTGTAAATGAAATTAAAACCAGCAAAGGCAACGCTATCAAGCTTAGTTTATTGTCAGACTTAAATTTAGATTCAGAGATTTATGATATGGGAAAAGATATAGTTTATGTAATCGCAGATAAAGCATATAAATTTATATTCCCTAAAAAGGAAAATCAATGAGCTGTAAAGTTAGCGACACCTATTCTGACGTAAAAAGCTAATCGGGGCAGGGATGTTCTACCCAAGAGCATTTAGAAAATTGTTTTACTCCAACAAGATTGGAGGATTGACTGTTGAGCATAAGATACAAAATTACCAAACATCAAGAGTTCACAATTATAGGATAGAAACAGTTTTTATGAAAATTAAGGATAGGATTATTGATTTCAGGGGATTGAAGGCTTTATGGTCTGCTCCGATTTTAATGAATACGATAGTTATCCAGCACAACTTTATAGAAGCTCATACGACAATAAACGAAATACCATGCGAAAAGGCGGGGGTTAAGCTGGCACTAAGCGAAAATAGATGGTTGGATTTGATCAGATTAAGTAGTAAAAATATCAGATCTTCAGACAAATAATCAGCGAGGTTCGGGTGGTCGCCGTCGCCGATTTTTTGTTATATCTTTTCCCAAAATAAAGAGTTATTATTTACATCGACTTTTAATTTTCCTCTTTTATGTAAAGAACTAAGATATGCCATTGTTGCAGTATTCATTAAATAGTATTGTTGAGTTCCTTTCATACTAATTTGGTAATGATCGCATAAATCTTTTAAAACCTGTTCTGTTGTTTTTCTTCCATGAAAACTATCCAAAAGATATTTTTCAATACCATTTATTGATTCAAGATTAGCATCAATTAATTCAATTAAAGATTCTCTTGGTTCTGCATGAGAAGGGACATAAAATTTGTATCGAGAATCTCTTAAAAATCTTAAAGTTTCTCTTGTTCTATCTATATCTGCATAAAAAGGGATTTTATGTCTTTTAAGCACATCTTCAGAAAAAAGTGAATCCGCACAAAATAATACATCATCTGCTTCCACACCAATTTGATTTGGAGCGTGGCCAGGTAAAGAAATTATACCCAATTCAATTTCATCAAATCTTAATTTCTTTTCATCTTTTTTTATTATATGATCCACGTTAGAAGGTTGAGCCATTAAGAATTTATTTTGTAAATCTTTCAATGGACTCGCACCAGAGAACAAATATAAAGGTTCAAGTGAAGGAAATTGAATTATAGCTGATTCAACTTCTGGAGCATAAATTGTCGCATTTGTTTTTTCTTTTATATATCGGTTTCCTCCACAATGGTCTGCATGCGAATGAGTATTTACTATTGCTGTGACGAATAAGTCATTCTCTTCTAAAAGTCTTAATACTTTTTTCCCAGTATCATCATCTAAACCACTGTCTATTAATATCGCAGATTTCTCCCCATCTCTCACAACACCTATATTCGCGGGATTGGGAATGTAATAAACCCGCTCAGTTATTTTTTTCAATTCCATCCTCCTCTGCACCTCACACCAAAACGTAACAGTGAGACATTTTTGGCTGTTGACGCCCTTCTATTTTTTGTAATCTGAAATTTCCTGCTTGGATTGTTTGTTTATCAGATAAGTCCAATGTCTCTACATAAACTCTGACTTTATCTTTTAACAGATATTTTTCAGTTCCACAACCAGGAGCATGATACGTGTTATTCTGCCATTGTGCTTTGCACACACAACCGCCAGCACATGCAGGTAAATATACGTCGTTTCTACATTGTTCGATATTAAGTGGATTTCTTTCTAAAACATCTCCATAAACAGGAGTTTTTTCTAGATCGCCATCAAAATCAATTTTTCCGACCATATGTTCTTTTAATCCCACAAGTTCCCAACATTTATAGACTTCTCCAAAAGAATCGACAATATAAGAACCATCAGCGACACTGCTACATGGCAAAGGCTGAACTTGTGGTCTAATATCTAATGGAAAGCCTCTTTCATGTGCTTTTTTCCAAAGTTCAGGCATTATTTTAAACAATTTCAAATCTGAGAGTGTATGTTCTTCAAAATCAGTACATGCATCAGTAAAAGCAGTTATATAACAAAAATCCGGATAAACATGAGTCAAATCTCTAGATTTAAGTTCATCTAACAATCCTTCCATTGTTGGATATGTTTCATCTGTAAGACTTATTCTAATGTGTATTTCAATATTTGTTCCTCTAGTCATGCCTAACACTCTCGCTATGTCTTCAAAAGAACCTCTCCTATCTTCTTTATAGAATCTGTATCTATTGTGCATTTCTGGATCTCCATCGACAGGAATTTGTAATCTAGTTCCATAACCAGAAAGCCATTTAACAATATTTTCATCTATTAAGCTTCCATTACTTAAGACATGCAATCCGAAAGCAATATTATTTTTTCTTGCCCATTCTGAGACATCTTCTGTTAAGCCCCTTCCCATTTCTCTTGCTCTTGGTAAGAAAGGCTCTCCACCATAAAGAACAAGCTCTAATTTCTTGGCTCCTCTTTTAGTGGTTGTTTTTTTGATAAATTTCTTAGTTGCAATTAATAATTCTGGACTCATGTATTTGAAACCATGAATTTGTTGTCCTTTCTCTCCTCTGCCTTGATAACAATAAGGACATTCAAAATTACAGTCATATGTTAAAAGAGCGTTAAACTCAACATTTTCTCTTCCCTCTTTCCATCGTTGATGCATTTCCACATACTCTCTTAATTCATCAAATGTTGGGACAATTAGAATTCCTTGTTCTTTTAAATTTTCTACTAGACCAACTAAACCAGCATCATCAAAAGATGTTAAATCTCTACTTTTTAATAATTGAGCTAATTGTGGGTTGACTCTGCTAATTGAACCTCTAAAGGTATTATAAACTAACTCAGTTCCAGCATTCTCTCGTACAAACACATTAAATTTTGAAGTTTTCATATTTATCTTTTCCAAGTTTGCTTTGTTATAAAAAGACATTGTTCTAAACTTTATAAACCTTTTCATTATTCAGTGATAACGCTTTCGAACAACTGAAAGTTATGGGACAATATGTGGCGAAGCCATCCGACGGCGACCACCAATAAAAACTCAAGTAAGTTACAATCAACACATATGTTAGGTGACGTTAACTTAACAGCCCAAAAATCAATAATCTTTAAAAACTTAATAGATTAATAAGTAAGATGAAAGAAAAAGAGAGGTTAAAAATTATAGCAAAAAATTGATTTTTATATTAGTTATAATTGCAATATTTTCAATAGAGAGTTATATCAAAACAAGTTCTGGAAAGATAAGCAAAATAAGTATTGTAAATAATAACTTAGAGCCAGAAATAACCATTATAAATTATTTGTCTTGTTTCTCAAAACTATTCTATTTAAATTTTAAAGACGAAGCTATCTCTTTTAGTACAATAGAAGGGGATATATTGCCTGGTGGAATAACTTATATAAAACCCGCTATAAATATCTCAAATAATCTCACATTAGATAATGATGATTTACACTGGGGGATTTATCCTTTTGAAACTGAGGATGATGAAATAATACTTCCTTTTAATAAAGAGATGTGGCAAATATTTTGGGCATTTACAAAAGGATTCAAAAAGAATTATTGTAAGGAATATTATGTACTACCTATCACTTTTTTGAACCTTTACTAAAAAATAGTAGATTAATGGAGCTAAGTATCATAACAAAAGAGGGCAAAAGTTTTTTTATAGAAGAGATCCCTATTAAGAAAGGAAATTGTATTGTTAATGTTATAGGACCAATAGTAAAAGATCTTAAACTTCAACCAACTTCTTAATTTTGTTCCCTAATACATTATAAACTCAAAAGTAGTAACAAATAGAAAGATTTAAATACCCTAAAATAAGGAAAATATCATGGAAGAAACAATATTTAAATATCAAACTAAGAATAATATAAAAGGAGTAGACTTAATAAAAATACTAAACTCATTTTCAGGAAACAATTTTTCTTTAAGAGGAGAAGTCCCTAACCCAGAACAACCAATTGAAGAGATTATTTTAAGTGGAGATTTTGATCTTTGGAAAGCAGAAGCAACAATCAATAGAGCAATGTATTACAATAATATAAAGTTTAAATTAATGGGGAATAAAGAGGACAGTGCTAATACTTTAAACATTCTTTTAGGTTATATAGATGCTTCTACAGGTTTAAGAAATTATAGTGCTTTAGCTGGAGCTTTTGCAGAAGAAATTTGTGATACATATGAAGAGTTTAATGAAGAGTTAAGGAGAGTAACACATGACAAGTAAAAAACTTAGAAAAGATATTAGTGAACAAGATTTAGCTATTCTACTAAAACAAATGTCCAATACGCTAGAGACTAGTGAAGTTGATATAAATAACGTAAGGGGTACCTGGACTTTTGATGCAACTATGAATATAGAATGTGGAGAGCCTAGATTATCTATAGAAGTTTACAAGAGACCATCAGGTATCATATATAGTGAATATCTTAGTAATAGGAAAATAAGACTAAGAGGTTTTGATGTTGAGGATTACATTCGAAATATACTCTCAGAGTATAATGCTCAGGCAAGAAAACCGGAACCAACAATGACGGATCATTTAGTAGATTTCATTAAGAGCTTTTTCTAAATCTTTTTAAGATGCAACAGTTGTTTCGTTGAATGTTACACAAATTAAATAAACTACAAATCAACTCCAACTTTAAGATGAGAATAAGATAAACTAAACGATATAATGAACTAACAATAAGATATTAGACAGAAAAGTCAAACGAAAGCTAATATTACCCCTAACTATTCCAAAATTCTTTTACCTCAACATCGGGATTTAAAGTAATTTTATATTCAAATTCTTTTTCAAATAATTTTTTATAATTCTGCCAAGCAAATCTTTCATCCATAAAAATAATAACACCCCTATCAGTTTCGCTTCTTATACATCTTCCAGCATTCTGCAAAGTTTTAATTATGGCAGGATAAGTATAAGCATAATCCCAGCCTTTTCCAAACCTAAAATCATAATACCTGATCAACTCAGAAGTCTCTAAATCAGGTCTTGTCAAGGGCAAACCAGCAATTATAACACATTTTAAAACATTATTAAAATAATCAACACCCTCGCCTAAACTACCACCAGAAACAGCTAGTAAAACACCCCCATTGCAGTTCTTAAATTTCTCTAGCATTTCTTCTTTCTCACTTTTAGTAATATTTTGATGCTCCAAAAACAAAGTTTTATTGCATATCTGCGAAAATGTCTTATATACAATATTTCTTATATTATAGCTAGGAAAGAATATTGCAGAATTTCCTTGGATATTATTACAAATTTTAGCGCAGGAATTAGCAATCTTAGTAAACATCTCCTCTGTTCTTTTGGTGTATTTTGTTGTCACAATAGGTGCTATTAGATTTAATCTATTTTTGCTGGGAAATGGATTCGTTAATTCTACAGTTTTAGCCTTAATCCCCATTAAATCTTTATGCATTTGTATCGGATTTAAAGTTCCAGACATAAATATTGAGCAATAAGCCTGCTCTATTAAAGGAGAAGTTATAATACTTGGATCTAAACAAATATGAGACAAAGAATAAAAAATCTTTCCATTGGAAGTCGAACTTCTTTTTAAAATCCTAGTATAAGCATTACTATCATTTTGCCATGAAGAAATAAAACCTGATAAAACTGCAGAAGAACATTTTTTTTGATTTTTATAAACTAAATCACTCAAAAATTCTAGTTTATCAATGATTTCTGAAAAATCTGCAATATTTTTTAATTCCTCATTAAACTCATCCTTTGTGATTAAAGACTCATTTAAAGCTAAAGATAATTTTTTATTTATTAATCTTTCAAAACAATTTTGGATTCCTTTTATAATATCTTCAATATCAGATAATTTATGAAATTTAGCTTCTTTTATAGCCCTTGAAATTGTAAAAGAAGAAATACTGCTGGATAGCATTGCTCTTGATCTCTTAACAACATTATGCGCCTCATCAAAAATTAAAATTGAGTTTTGAATCTCCTTGTTAGTTCTTCTAAACAAAGATTCACGAATTACAGGATTTAAAACATGATAATAATCTGCGATTATAATCTTTGCATTTTTTGCAACTTGACAGCTAACTTCATAAGGGCATAATTTCAAATTTTTTGCTTCACTAACTAACTCATCAACATGCAAAGGCTCTTGAAATTTCTCAATAAATAATTTAGTAGCAAATGTAGGTTTAATTTTTTTCACTTTTTTATCATAAGTATTTAAATAAAACTGGCACGTATCATCTTTTTTTAATTCTTTACAAAATTCTGAAAATTCACTTGAAGATAAATCAGTCACATTAGATTGAGAACACATCCACTTTTTTCCAATAATATTAACTCCATTAATATTCAACTTAAACTTATCCTTAATTTTTTTCAAAGTTTCTATTGCAATAGTGTGTTGCGTGTGCATTGGTGTTAAGAAAAAAACATTCAAATTATTCTTTAATGCATGTGCCAAAGCAACACCGATTACAGTAGTTTTGCCAACGCCCGTAGGAGCATGAATCAAAATATTTTCTCTTTTATTCAAAGCATCACTAGCCTCTTTCAAAAAAGTATCTTGAACAGGCCTTATAGAATCATGAGGAAATAGATATTCTTTTATTAAATCTACCATTAAAATACAAAATAGATACTGTTTTTAACAATTTTGGTAGTAAAAAACTATTTAAACATAATAATTCATAAAGATTATTAGTAAAAAGGGGTAAAAATGATAAAGAAAGTCTCAATTATAATATTAATTATCCTATTTAGCACTCTAACAACAGCCTTCAACATTGATTTAATAGAAACAGCTTACTTGCCAAATACAACAATAGTAGGAAAAATAAACATAACTATAGATAATTTAACAGACTCTGATCAGGAAATTTCAATAATAGTAGACAATCAAGAAATTACAAAAACCACACTAAAGAATTTACTAGACCTAAATCAAGTAACTTACAACCTAACCTCAAGTAAATTTACATTAATTGGAAACAGCTTTAAAACAAAAACAATAGCACAAAGCACACTTTTAGGTTTTAGTATTACAAGCGGTTTAATAAATCTAACAGAAATAATAGTTTCTGGCAGTAATGCTTTAGAACCAACTATTGATATAGGCAATGATAACTCAAATGAATGGGCTTTTTTAGGGCAAAGTACATCTTTTAATCAACCAATAACAGGAAATAATGTAAATCTGCAAAGTGAAGCTGGAAATTTTATTATATCAACCAAAGATAAATTTCTATGTTCTTTAATTAACTTGCCATTAACAAAAGATATTAAAGTAGAAGCAAAATACAAACTTAATAGCTTAAGCAGAACAGATGGGAATATAGCTGCATCGTTATTTAGTATAGGCCAAGATGGAGTAAGTGCTTTTGGGGGTTCAGATGAATGTGACCTACCAGAACCAACAAACACAAATTCAGAATTCAGATCCTGCAACATAAGATTATCTATAGTAGCATCAGGAAATAATTATATTTGCATAAGTACAAAAACAGATCGTCCAGATGAGGCAGATTTATACTCAATGCCAATAGACGACAGGTCAGATAGCAGCTTTGTATGTTCTGGAAGCTTAGAAGCAGGACAATTAGCATGTGCAAGAGCTCAGGGAGGAGATTTTTTTATTAAAGCATCGACAGGAAATTACAATAAAATATTAAATGGAAATACAAATTTTGATGACTGGCTAACAACTCCAGAAAGCATTAGATTTGCAATGCAATCCCAATTAACAAATTGCGCAGATAATTGTTTAGTACCAATAAAAGTAAGCTTAAATGGGGGATCTTTAAACGTAGACAAATTTAGAGTCAGATCAAGTAATTTTGAAACAGAATCTCTATTTGACGGTGTACTCCAAAAAGCAAAATTCTCAAAAATATCAAACATAAACATTACAGCTAATAGAACTGATTTAGTTTTATTACTAAATGCATTAAACCTAAGAACAGATAATCTAACATTAGGAAATCATAAATTAAAAATTACAATTGGCAATGAACAAAGAGAGCAGGATTTTTCAATATCAAGCACAACCACAACCGAAAAATTCAATTCTATTAAATCAACTATTGAAAATATAAAAACCGGTCTTGAAAATTCATTAGCAGTAAATCAACCCCTACTATTAAAATTAGATAAGAAATCAGAAATAGAAACAACGATAAACACTATTAAACTTAAGTTATCAGAATTGAATAATATAGAAAATCAAACAATCCCATCATCAGAAAAAGAGAAAAAAGCAGAAGAAATTTTTGAAAGTCTACAGCAATCAACTAAAAATCTGCCAAAATTAATGCTTGAAAGAGGAAAAGCAACTGACCAGCAAGTTGTTTCTATAGAAGACTTAAGGGGATTAACAAAACTAGATGAAGTTGAATTATTCTTTGAACAGAAAAAGATTATTACAAAAATAGAAATGGAAGTTCTAGAAGTAATTGACTACACAGGAAATAAAAAATTAAAAACATTTGTCGCATTAGAAACAACAGCAAATGATGATTTAAATGAAGCAGATTATCTGGCAGTAGTTCCAACAAATCTAAGAAATTTAGTTGGAAATATTAACGAACTAAATCATGAAAAAGGTAAAAAAATAACAAAAAAACTAAACAAGGGAGAAAAATTTAAAACTGAATTTAAATTAGAAGGAAATCAAATAGAAAATTTTTACAATTTCAAAGTTCTTTACTTGCCGTATAAAATAGAGCCTGTAGTAAGATCAGAATGTGGAAACAAAGTATGCGAAATCCCATTAGAAAATAAACTTACCTGCCCAGCAGACTGCAAAATACAATACCCACCAATTTTATGGACCTTTATAATCAGCATAATAACTATAGCAGTGATTACCAGCTTTGTCATATTCTTGTTTACAAAAGAAAAACCACCTCAATGGGTAATAAAAATAAAAGGCAAATTCATTAAAGAAAAAGACTTAACTAAAATTGAAATTTACATATCAAACTGCATTAAAAGAAAAATACCCGAAGAGAAAATAAGAAAAGCATTATTAGAAAAAGGCTGGAAAAAAGAAGACATAGAAACTGCATTTAAAAAGTTTAAAAAGAGGCAATAATGAGGATAAGATTCAAAAAAGTATACTTCGTAGGAATCTTCGTAGCTTTACTAATTATAGTATTTGACATTTATATCTTTCTAAACTGGCCGGATTATAGAAGATATGTAGCATCAATAGCAATAATATCAGTAACTATAGGCTTTTCACAATTTTTATTGGATATATTTAAGGAATTTAGCAGACAAAAAGAGATAGAAGATAAATTTTTAGAATTCACAAGAAATCTTGTTGCATCCATTAATAGTGGAATCCCAATACCCCGGGCAATTCTAAATGTAAGCACAAGCGATTACGGATCTTTAACGCCTTATATTAAAAAATTAGCATACCAGATAGAATGGGGAATACCAATAAATGAGGCATTAAAAACATTCGCAAATGACACTTATAACAAAGTAATAGCAAGATCAGTAAGTATAATAATAGAAGCTGAAGAATCAGGCGGAGATATCTCCTCAGTTTTAGAATCTGTTAGCGAATCAGTTCAAATAATTAAAAAAATGAGAGCTGAACGTAAATCCACAGCATTCACGCAAATAGTCCAAGGTTATATTGTCTTCTTTATATTTATTTCAATAATGCTCGTCCTGCAAACAAAATTATTTAGTCAAATATCCTTCTTAGGCCAGGAATTTAAAACAGCAGGATTTTCTATAGGAGGTTTAGTTACCGGTGGAGGGCAGTCGATAGAATTAGATAGGCCCTTCTTTTTTTTGGTCTTAGTTCAAGGAATCTTTACAGGCATAATGATAGGAAAATTCTCAGAAGGAACACTTAAAAACGGTTTTTTTCATGCATTAATAATTACGATTATTGCAATACTTATTATAACAACTGTTAAGGGAGGGATATAAGTGTTAAATAAAAAAGGAGTAACTCATACAGATTGGGCAATTAGTATGGGAATATTTATTATTTATATCGCTTTTCTGATAATATTTATCTTACCTTTGTTGTTAAAAACACAATTTGATCCATCGCCATTATTCAACATAATGGAAGAAAATTTTCTAAAACAATTAGAATGGACAATAGTTAAAATACCATTAAACTTGGAAAAATTTGAGAATAAACTCTCGCAACCAACACAAGATGTAAGATTAATGATGTCAATTGATAATGACCATAGATTTACAACTATAAATCCAAAATCTTCTAGTCCTTTAATAACCTTTGATGAAAACGACCAACCAACACAGCCTATTGATGAATTAAACTTTATTGAGGATAACAAAAAAATGAGACTGGGATGCCAAACAAGTTGTTCAAATAAAATTCTGAAATACACAATTGCCCCATTAAAACAAAGAGGGGTATTATATGACAATATATGCAATCTTGATCAGGAATTTTGTCAATTTTCATTAGGAATAGAAGAAAAAATAGTAGGAATAAAAGAAAAACCATTTTTAAATAATCCACAAATCCAGGAATCACCTTCATTTTTAGAATACAAAGAAGGAAGATTTCAAGGTTATAACACCCTAAAAACCACATATTTAAAATTTCCAGAATCTAAGGATTTCGATATTAAATACATAGAAGATAGAAACAAAAATGGAGTAATAGACCCTAATGAAAATCAAAGAATATCCATATTTGATCAATCTACATTTAACCAAGGACAAAAACCACCACAAGTACCTGAAAACGTAAATGTGTTTATAAAAGAACTAAAAAGATCATATGCAAATGAAATAGGAGGATTAAACCCAGTAATATTCTATTTTGAAGTATGGTAAACAAAAAAGGTTTTTTAAGAACAATAGAATCTTTAATCTCTGTTATATTAATCCTAATAGTTTTACTGATAATTGTTCCAAAAGAAGCACCAGAAAAAAAAGAACCAGAAATAATCAATTCAGCACATAGTTACATCCTTAACACCATCTTATACAGCGAAGATCATAGGAAGTGTACATTAGAAGTAAACCTAGATGGGGTAACAGTTGGTAATACCAGAACTAATTGTAATAATATCCCCTGTAAAGAGTGTAAAGAATTTAACTGCGGTATTGGAAAACCAGATTTAATTATAAATGCATTAAACACAGCAAAAGCTCCAGGTTTTATAACAGAATGCCTAGTATGCGAAACCACGCCAAGAGATAGGTCTTGTATATTTCCAAAAGAATTACCTACAACAGATATCTATGTTGATGATGTTCTATTAACACAAGGAAATGAAGAAAGGTTAGTCAGACTATTTTCTTACACACAATAACTAAACACCTAAAATTGCTCTTAATTCTTTAGAAGGCTGCCAAGGGGGATTAAATGTAACCTCTAACTTAACTTCTTTAATGTTTTTAATTTTAGAAAGTTTTGATTTAATCTCTTGCAATAATTGAGGGCCATAAGGACATGTTGGGGTTGTTAATGCCATTTTAATATATAAAATCCCTTTTTTAGGAAAATCAGATTTTATTTCGTAGATTAAACCCATTGTATAAACATCTACATGAACCTCAGGATCAAAACAATTCTTTAAAACTTCAATAACCTTTCCTTTGTCTATCATGTAAAATCAAGAAGTAGGGATATATTTAAATTTAGTCATCAAAATTAAATTAACAAAGGAGCAATCAATAAAGCAACTATAGCAATCATCTTAATTAAAATATTAAGGGATGGAGCGCTAGTATCCTTACTAGGATCCCCAACAGTATCTCCAATTACAGCTGCCTTATGTGCCTCGCTTCCCTTACCACCATAAGCACCTGCTTCGATATACTTCTTAGCATTATCCCAAGCACCACCTGCATTGGCCTGTTTAATAGCAACAACAACCCCGCTTACTAAAGAACCAACTAAAAAACCACCTAAACCTTGAACACCTAATATTAAACCAATAATAATTGGGGACAATAATCCAATTAATCCCGGCAATATCATTTCTCTTAAAGCACCTTTTGTAGAAATCTCAACACATTTAGCATAATCTGGCTTAGCAGTTCCTTTCATTAATCCAGGAATTGATTTAAATTGTCTTCTCACCTCTTCAACCATCTTTTTAGCAGCTTTTCCAACAGCTTCAAAAGCCAAAGCTGAAAATAAATAAGGCAGCATTACACCAAGTAATAATCCAGCAAATGTATTAACATTCAAAACATCAATAGTATTTAATTTGGCAGCTATAGAATAAGCAAAAAATAAAGCCAAAGCAGTCATTGCAGCACTTCCAATCGCAAATCCTTTTCCAATAGCAGCAGTTGTATTCCCAGCAGCATCTAATTTATCAGTTCTTTCTCTTACTTCTTTAGGTAAACCCGACATCTCAGCAATACCTCCAGCATTATCAGCAACAGGACCATAAGCATCCACAGCCAAAGAAATTCCTAATGTAGCTAGCATTCCAACACCTGCTAAAGCAATACCATAAAATCCACTCAACTTAAAGGAAATGAAAATAACAGCTGCAATTATTATTGTTGGCAATACTGTACTTTTTTTACCTACAGCTAAACCCTGGATAATATTAGTTGCAGCTCCAGTTAATGATGCTTCAGCAATCGCTCTAGCATGCTTCTTTTCTTCAGAAGTATAATATTGTGTAATTAAACCAATCAAAACACCGGCAATTAAACCAGCTACAACAACATAAAACAATGTAAATTTACTAAACATTAAATAAGTAGCTGCCCCTGCTAAAATAATAAATATAATTCCAGAAAAAATTAAACCTTTTAATAAAGAATTTGTTGGGCTTTTTCCCCCTCTAACAAAAAATATTCCAACTGCAGATGCTAAAATACCCAAAGCAGATAAAATTAAAGGATACATCAGACCATTAGTTTGAAATGCAATTAAGCCTAAAGCCATAGCAGATATAATTGCACCAACATAACTTTCAAATAAATCAGCACCCATTCCAGCAACATCCCCGACGTTGTCCCCGACATTATCAGCAATTACAGCTGGATTTCTTGGATCATCCTCAGGAATTCCTTTCTCAACCTTACCAACTAAATCAGCACCTACATCAGCCGCCTTTGTATAAATACCCCCACCAACCCTTGCAAATAAAGCAACTGAAGAAGCACCAAATGAAAAACCAAATATATAATTAGGATCTTTAAATATGTAATAAGTTATCAAAATCCCTAATAACCCTAAACCAACAACTGCAAAACCCATTACACCACCTGAAAAAAAAGCTATTTTTAAAGCATCGTCTAAAGATTTAGTAGCAGCTTGAGTTGTCCTTACATTCGATTTTGTAGCTGTCAACATTCCAATAAAACCAGCTAAAATTGAACAAACAGCACCAAAAACAAAAGAAATACTTGTTTGGTAATTTAGTAAAATAGTTAATAATACACCAATAACAATAACAAAAATTGCTAAAACCTTATACTCCGCCTTTAAAAAAGCCATTGCACCTTCTCTTATAGCTTTGGAAATTTCCTGCATCCTTTCATTTCCAGCATCAGATTTAGAAATGAATCTATTAAGAAAGAAAACAATAACAAAAGCAAGAATTGGTGCAAATATTAAATAGGTTAACATAAATTCTGAACCCTCTAGTATATTTATAAATTTTATTATACTCAAACAGCGATAATTAACTTTATAAATAATATTACTACTATCAGAAATATGGATAAACAACATTCATGGCACATAATTGGTATAGGCAAAAATTTTCCAAAACATGTTAATGCAATTATAGAAATCTCAAAGAATTCTCATGTTAAATATGAAGTTGACAAGGAAACTGGTTTACTAAAATTAGATCGTTTTCTTTACTCAGCTGTACATTATCCAGGAGACTATGGTTTTGTACCAAGAACCTTATGGGAAGATGGTGATCCAATTGATATTATAGTTCTAACAAATATTCCAGTACAACCATTAACATTGGTATCTGTAAGAATTATAGGTATTCTAAGAATGATTGATGTAAAAGAAAGAGACGATAAAATTATAGGTGTTTATGACTGTGACCCTAGATTTGCTGAGTACAAAGACATTAAAGATGTACCTAAACATACAATACTTGAGTTAAAGCATTTCTTTGAAACTTATAAGGAACTAGAAGGGAAAAAATGTAAAGTTCTTGAAATATTAGATCGAAAAGCTGCTTACAAAGATATCGAGAAAGGTTTGAAATTATACGCTGAGAAATTTAGAGAAAATAAATGAAATTCTTTAAAAACTATACGTAAAGATTTTAACTTTTTCGTAAATTCTATCAAAAACAACCCCTTGATTTCGTATAACTTTTCAATAAATATGTAAATCTTTCAGAATTTATCTAAGATTTTACGGTTTTTTGATGGTAGATTATATTAAACAGTTTAAACATATTATATTAATGGAATCATTATCATTATTAGGAAATGAAGAAATAAACGTCCTATCTAATGTTTTAATTGCTTATTCAACTTTTATAGGTGTCTGTGGGGCTACAATATATTACATATCTGAAATTAAAGGCCTTTCTATTTTTATTGCACATCTAATAGTAATAATTTATATACTAATCGCACTTGTACTATTATGGTATATAGTCCAAATAATAAAAGAAAAAAAGGTTGTGAAAAATGAAAACTGAAACAAGAACCTTAATGTATAATATAAAAATAATAGGTGGAGGAATATTAATTATAGTTTTAACTTATTTATTACTATACTTAGTTTTTCTTAAACAATACTAAATTATTTTAAAATTTTCATTAACTTGTTTCCAATTTATAACATTAAAAAAGGCTTCAACATATTCAATTTTTCTATTTTGGTATTTTAAATAGTAAGCATGTTCCAACATATCAACCACTAAAATAGGAATCTTATTCTGCATTAAAGGTGAGTCTTGATTTGGTGTTGGAATTATTTCCAATTTCCCATTACTTACAACTAACCAAGCCCAACCAGAACCAAAGACCCCTAAAGCAGTTTCTGTCAATTTTTTCTTAAACTCATCGTAATTTCCAAATATTTTTTTAATTTCCTCTGCTATTTTTCCTTCAAATTTTCTTTCTTTTTTATCAGAGGTCATAATTTGCCAGAACAAAGAATGATTTAAATGACCTCCACCATAGTTCTTTACAACGGTTCTTACATCCTCTGGTACAGAATTAATATTTTTAACCAATTCTTTTAAATCTTTATTAAATAGTCCAGGATATTTTTGTAAAACAGCATTTAATTTATCAACATAAGTTTGGTGATGTTTCGTATGATGTAGCTCCATTGTTTTAGTATCCATAAAGGGTTCTAAAGCATTATAAGGATAAGATAATTTTGGTAATTCATGTTTTGGCATAGGAATAAAAAAAGAATTGAAGATTAATAAAGCTTATGCACTAATTTTTTTAAAAGTATCTTAAATCGCCTAAAGTTTTTTTATACAAAGAGTTTTGAAAAATTCTAAACGAAATCTTTAAATCCCATTGTAAAAGACTAAATCTATGCAAAATAAAGAAAAAGAGTTTAATTTTCAAAAAATAGGGCAAAAATGGCAAAAAAACTGGGATAAAGCTAAAATTTTTGAAGCTAATCCAGATAAAAGGAATAAATTCTTTATTACATTTTCATACCCATACATGAATGGCTCCCCGCACATTGGACATTTCTACACAATGATGAGGGCTGAGGCCTTTGCAAGATATAAAAGAATGAAAGGCTTTAATGTTTTATTTCCGCAAGGTTGGCACTGCACAGGAAGTCCAATAGTAGCAGCAGCAAGAAGAGTCGAAGAAAATGAAAAACAACAAATTCAATTCCTAAAAGATCAGGGATTTTCAGCCAAAGAAATATCTACTTTAAAAAAACCAGAGAATTGGACCAAAATCTTCCCTAAAATATGGGCAGAAGCATTTAACCTTATTGGAGTTTCATACGACAAAAGAAGAACATTCATTACAACATCATTAAATCCGTATTATGATAAATTTATTAGATGGCAGTTTAAAAAATTAAAAGAAGGGGACTATATTGGAAAAGGTAAGCATCCAGTTGTATGGGATTCAAAAACAAATATGCCTGTTGGAGATCATGATAGAATTAAAGGCGAAGGTGAAACTCCTCAAGAATTTGTTCTGTTAAAATTTAGATACAACAATTCATATTTAGTTGCAGCAACATTAAGACCAGAAACAATATTCGGGCAGACAAATCTATGGATTAATCCAAATATAACCTACGTAAAAGCAAAGGTCAATAATGAAGAATGGATTTTAAGCAAAGAATGCATCGCAAAATTAAAAGAACAAGATAAAAAAGTGGAGATAATTGAAAAATTAGAAGGAAAATATCTTCTAGGGAAATATGCTCAAGCTCCAGGCATAGATAGAAAAATTATAATTCTACCTGCAAACTTTGTTAACCCAGATATCGGTACTGGAATTGTAACTTCAGTACCAAGTGATGCACCCTACGATTATATTGCTTTAAAAGAATTACAATCTTACAAGGGGTTAGACAAAAAATATGGTTTTACAATTGATCAAATAGAAAATATAGAAGAAATTGAAGTTATTCCAATAATAAAAACAAACAAATATGGAGATAAATCAGCTGTAAAGGCTGTAGAAGACAACGAAATTATTTCTCAAAATGATAAAAGATTAGATAATTTAACACAAGATGTATACAAAGAAGGATATCATAATGGAATAATGTTGGAAACTTGTGGAAAATATGCAGGAATGAAAGTTAATGAAGCAAAAGAAAAGATTAAGGAAAAGCTATTAAAAAACAAAGAAGCAGATATGCTTTACGATTTAACAAGTGAAGTTGTAAGCAGAAATTTAACAAAATGCATCGTAAAAATTGTTAGTGATCAATGGTTCATTAAATATAGCAATAAAGAATGGAAAAAGAAAACTCATGAGGCTCTTAAAAATCTAAAACTTTATCCAGAACTTGTAAGAGACCAGTTTTCTCACGTTATTGACTGGTTAAATGATTGGGCCTGTACAAGGGAATATGGCTTAGGAACAAGATTGCCTTTTGATGAAAAATGGTTGATTGAAAGCTTGTCAGACTCAACAATATATATGGCTTATTACACAATTGCTCACTTGATTAAAGATATACCCATTGAAAAAGTTGATGATGAATTATTCGATTATATCTTCTTGAGTAAAGGAAAAAAACCAAATATAAAAAATATTGAAAAATTAAAAGAAGAGTTTGAATACTGGTATCCTGTTGATTTTAGAAATTCAGGAAAAGACCTAGTTCAAAATCATTTAACATTTTTCCTTTTTAACCATGTTGCTATCTTCCCACAAAAATATTGGCCTAAAGGTATTGGTGTAAATGGCTGGGTTAAGGTTGAAGGTGAAAAGATGAGCAAATCTCTGGGTAATATTTTAACTTTAAAAGATATTGCTGAAAAATATGGTGCAGACGCTTCAAGAATTACAATTTTAAGTGGTGGTGAAGGATTAGAGGATACAAACTGGGATGGGTCTTTTGCAGAGATGATGAAAGAAAGACTAGCCAATCTTCATAGTTTCATATTAGAATCTTATAATAAAGGTAGAAAAAACAGAAAAGAAATTGATAATTGGATGGATAATGAGTTAAATAAAATCATTGAAGAATCCGAAAAGCTTATGGAAGAAACCATGTTCAGATCAGCTATACAAAAGATTTATTTTGATTTACAAAGATCTTTAAAATGGTATTTAAAAAGAACCGAGCCGAATAAAGATGTAATTAACAGAGCCATAGAAACTCAAATTTTATTATTAAGTCCATTCGCTCCATATTTATGTGAAGAGTTATGGGAAAAAATTAAGAAAAAAAGATTTATCTCTATAGAAGAATGGCCAAAAACAATTAATGTAAAGTTTAAAGGCAATGAAGAATTTTTAAAACAGGTTATCAACGATGTTAAAGCAATATTAAAACTAGTTAAAATAATCCCAAAAAAGATTTATTTATACGTTATCCCAAAAGATTTAGGCTTAATAAAAGAAGAAATAGAATTTTTTGAAAGAGAGTTTAATGCAAAATTTTCAGTTTATGCTGTTAATGATAAAAATAAATACGATCCACAAAGTAAAGCACAAAAAGCAAAACCAGGAAGACCAGCTATTTTTGTAGAATAATAATATTTAAAAATAGAAATTTAAAGCCTTTGACTATGCAAGACATAATATGTAACGGAATGAATTTCTCACAATGCTTTGAAGATATGTGGCCTACAACAGTAGTGAATAATAGCAGATATGCTCCAAAACTTAAAAAGAACCATGGTATGTTTCAATTGATGATTAAAAATTGCTTTAAACTTGAAGACTTATTAAGAATTTTATTATTTTTTGATGGAAATAGAGATGTAAATGACTTTTTAAAGAAATATGATAACAAACCAAGAGATAAATTTTTTGCATATTTAAGCAGTTTAGTTGAAGAAATTAAAAAAGATAACAGTATAGAAGTTCAAATAGAATTCAAGGAAAAAGAAAAATTTGAAGTGAATCAGTCATTAGCGCATCAATTAAAGAGTTATTTAACACAGATTATACATATAAGACATGATGAATTAACACAAAGTATAATCCCAATTCCTAGCTCATGGGTATATTATCATCTGCCTAAAAAAATATTTTAGCGAGTTAAAGTCTTGCTTTTTAAGAATTCATACAATTTTTTGGCTTTAGCATCCTTTTCAAAATGTTTTCTAATAGGCGCAACCAATTTATCTATATAAACAGTTACAGAACTTTTAAAATCTAAAGGATGTAAAGAACCATTTAAGTAAGCACCAGCCAGTTCTTCATAATTACCAAAACTTATATCACCACCAAATTTTTTATCCCTTTCAACTTTAAAATCCTTAAATTTCTCAAATACCAAATGCTTACAGTAATCCATTAAAGGATTATTAGCAACATCTTTTTCAGGACAAAAAGCTGAATTTATTTTCTTCTTTATTTCCTCTGTTGAATCATGAATAAAAATAGCAGATTCAGGTTTAGACTTGCTCATCTTAGAAGAAATCTGCTTATCAGCCCAATTTTCCTCATCATAACCAGCTACTTCAACAGGCCCCTTTAAACCCATTAGCATATGATGATGTACTGCAACAGGCTTTTTCCAATTTAGTTTCTCACTTACCTCTCTAGCTAAAACATTTGCCCTTCTTTGATCTAAACCCAATTGACATATATCCACATCCAAATGAAAAACATCAGCTACCTGCATTGAAGGATAATATAATTGCGCAACAGCTTGTATTTCAGTTTCTTTTCTACCCATAATTGTTGTTGCTCTTAAAGCTCTTTTCAGGGTAATATGTTTAGCAACCCTTAAAACCTTATCCCAATATTCAACATCGTCTATTACCTTAGAAGTATACAAATATTGAACATTCTCAACACCAGCAGCCTTCCAAACTTCTATAAAATAATCAGCACATTTCTTTATAGTTTCCAAATCCCCGCCCCATTTATTATTTATAAAAGCAAAGTAATCTGCCAATAATATCTTAAATTTAATCCCTGCCTTCTGTAACTTTGCCAAATTTATAGGTCTAAAAATAGCAAAAGGAATGTGTGCAAAACCAGATGGCTCAAAACCGTCATAAGCAATTAACTTCTGTTTAGAATCTAATAAGTGCATTAATTCCTCTTTTGTTAAAATCTCCTCACCAACAGATTCTATTAATTTAAATCTTGTTTCAGTATCCATTTTACCTCATTTTTTCTTTACTCTTACATTACCATCTAAATCTTCCAATATATAACCTTTTTCCCCAATAGTTTTTCTTATCGCATCAGCCTTTTCAAAATCTTTTAATTTCCTGGCCTCTTCTCTTTCATTAATTAAATCTTCTATATACTTAGGTGGTTTAATAAATTGCTCTTCTAAAATACCTAAAATTGCATCTAGTTTTTTAAAAGCATTTCTTACATCCTTTACATCCTTTTCACTTAACTCTAATTTGTTAACCTTCCTAATAAATACAAAAATCTCGCTTAAAGCAACTGAAATATTTAAATCAAAATCCATTGCTTCTTCAAATTTTCCTAGCATTAAATTAATTAATTTCTGAATCTTAGTATTATCTTTTTTAGATTTTTTCTCCCCTAAAGCATTATAAAAAGTATTTATCCTATCAACAGCATTTTGTGCATACTCTAAAGATTCAAAACTAAAGTTCATTGGCTGTCTGTAATTAACTGATAAAAACAAGTATCTTATCGTTTTTGGCTTATAGCCCTTTTCTAATAATTGTAGCAAGGTAATATAATTTCCTAAAGATTTAGACATCTTCTCATCACCAACATTCAAAAAAGCAGTATGAACCCAGTATTTTACTAAAGGCTCTTTTTCAGATGAAGCCTCTTGTTGTGCTATTTCTGCTTCATGATGTGGAAAGATTAAATCTATAGCACCGCCATGTAAATCATATTGTGGACCAAAAAAATGTTCTGTTATTGCCGTATCTTCAATATGCCAGCCAGGTCTCCCCTTTTCCCAAGGGGATTCCCAAAAAGGTTCACCAGGTTTATATCTTTTCCATAAAGCAAAATCTTCTGGATTTTTTTTATTTTCATTTACTTCGACCCTGGCCCCTTCTTTAATCTGCTCTAAGGGTTGATGCGATAATTTTCCATAATCTTTAAACTTTTTAACTTCAAAATAAACACCATCATCAGTTTCATAAGCATAACCTTTGTCTATTAACCTTTGAATTTGCCCTATAATCACTTTTATATGGTCTGATGCTCTAGCAAATTTATCAATACTGTCTATTCCTAACAATTTAATATGTTCATAAAATATTTTCTCATATTTTTTAGCAATTTCCTCAGGCTTAATTTTTTCCTCTTTAGCCCTCTTAATTATCTTATCATCTATATCTGTAATGTTCTGTAAATAAAACACATTGAAACCTTTATACCTCAAATATTTAGCCAGCATATCAAACTGAGTAAATGTTTTTAAGTTGCCGATATGAGCATAATTGTAAACAGTTGGACCGCAAACAAACATATTTACCTTTCTTTCTTTAATAGGCTTAAAAACTTCAACCTTCCTTGTTAAAGTATTATACAGCTTTAATACCATAAATTAAAACAAGATTTTAGATTTATAAATATTCTTAGCTAGAATTTAATCAAGAGTCTATTATTACTACTATTACTGAAAAACTTTATAAATATATTGAAGATCAAAATACTATGGTTAACGAATACAAATCAGAAATTTCAGATAAAGTTTCAAATTCCTATAAACCAATTAAAAGAGCAGGTGTTGGTTTATCAATATTCATGGCTGGTGCTTTTTTAGGTAATGAGATTCTAAGACCCATTTATGGTAACTCAGAACCAATAAAATCGGATAAGTACCAAATAAGATTAATGGATTTAGAGGCAGAAAAATCTAAAGCTAACATTGATTTAGATACTGCAACTAAAAAAGATAATAAAAGAAAACAAAAATTAATACAAAGAAGAATAGCCGCAATAGAAAACAAATTTAAAAAAACAGAAGAAAGACAAAAAAAAGAAGAACAAGACAAAGCTTTAGAAAATACAGCAAATAAAGCAAGAGATTATTTAAAAGATAATGATTTAACCAATGCTCAAAGTTCTATAACCGAATATGAAAGCAAATTAAGCGAAATAGCAAATGACAAAGGAGATTTTAAAAAAATAAGACCATATTTAAAAGAGCTTACAGAACTCAAAGGTAACTATGATGAATTAAAATTAAGATTAACAATAAAGTCTGAAAATAAAAAACCAGAAAATAAAGAAACTCCTTTATTAGAAACTTTACTAAAAGACAAGGATCTAGTAAGCTACAAAATAACTACACCAGAAGGTTATACAGCTTATATAATCTCATTAAATGGTGGAAATGCAGTATACAACGATATAAAAATTGAGGGAAGTAATAATTTAGGGTATACCTTGATTTTTAGGCAATCAAAGGAAGTTAGACAATTAGAAGACAAATTAGCAAAAATAGGCTCCTGGTTTAAGATGCACAAAAAGCAAATTGAAAATAATGATAAATATATTAGCAGAATAGCAACTCAAAAGAATAATGAACATAAATCTCTAGAAGACCAATTAGAAACCATAAAAAATAAAGAGTCAGATATAACCTTAGGAAACTCAGAAAAGATAACTGTAACTAAAATTTTAGACCTTGCAGGAAAACCAATTGCGCAAATATATATTGTAAATGGAGAAATTATAGTTATAGATCGATCTGGACCAGGAATAAGAGTTCCTCAAGCAGGATGGGAAAATAGTCCAGTCAAAAAACTAGAACTAAAACCCAACCCAGAAGCTCCTCCAAAAGAAAACGAATCAGTTGATAAAACAGTATCTTAAAGATGTTTCATAAAATTTCATTACCAAATAATCATAAATATGTCAGTTACTACTATCGAAAGGTTTAAATATGGATTACAACTCTGAAATAACAACACTTTAGGAGGGTTTAAAAAAAATGATAAATTTCAAACAAGGGATAATTTTGTTTCTAATTGCAATTTTTTTAGCTATGACTAGCGCAATAGTTCTAGCAGATTCACCGGATTATGATATTATTGATGTTCAAATAAATGATATCACTTTAGGTTCTTCAAAATTATTAGACATTGAAAGAACTGATTCAATAACAGTAGAAATTGAATTAAAAGCTTTAAATTCCACACCAGATGTAAGAGTTGAAGCAGAAATCGAGGGTTATGAATTTGGCGACATAAAAGATAAATCAGATATCTTTGATATGGAATCAAATGTAACCTATAAGAAAACATTAAAATTAGACATCCCAGATGATCTTCAAGCATCTAAAACATATACATTAAGAGTAGAAGTTTCTGACCCAAAAAATCAAGAAATATTAGAAGTTAAACTAAACATTGACGAAAAAAGACACTTCTTAAGAATATTTGATGTTATAGTAAGACCCCAAGGAAAAGTTGAAGCTGGTAAGCCTGTATTCGCAACAGTAAGAGTAGAAAACCTAGGTGAAAAGAAAGAAAGAGACGTAGAAGTTAGAGTTTCTATTCCAGAACTAGGCGTAACTGCAAGAGAATACATAGATGAACTAGTTTCAGAATTAGAGGAAAGAATAACTGTAAGAGAAGATGAAGAAAGTTCAGCATCAACAAATGAAATATTATTAAGAATACCTGATGATGCAAAAACTGGTTCTTATGATATGTTAGTCGAAGTTATCTACAATAGAGGTCATAGCAAAGTTGTTCAAAGAGTTCCATTAAATGTAGAAGGAACTAAAAAATTAGAACAAACACCCTTAGTAACTGAGACCACAATTGTAAGCATTGATGGTACTTCAAAAACAGTTAAAGCTGGACAAGAAGTTCCATTTAAAGTAATGTTCGCTAATCTAGACAATGCCCCAAGAGTTTATACAGTAGAGATATTAGGAACCCAATTATTTGCAGATTCAAGAGTAGATCCAGGGTTCATAACAGTTCAACCTGGAAAAACAGGAGAAGCCTTTGTATTCCTGAATGTTAAGCCAAATGCAGAAACAAAGAAACAATTCTTCACAGTAAGAGCATTATCTGGAACAAATCTTATTAAAGAAATCTCATTAACAGCAGATGTTCAAGGTAAATCAGTAAGTAATTGGTCATGGTTAGGAAGTCTATTCTGGATATTATTTGGTGTATTAGTAATTGTTTTAATCGCTCTTTTAATTGTTTATGGTGTTAAAAGAATGAACGAATCAAATGAAGATTACACACAAAAAACAGATGATAAACCGTTAGAACCTTCTCCATCAACAGCTGAAGGCCAAAGCTATTACTATTATCCTAAACAGTAATAGTTTATTTCTTTTTAATATTAAAGGAAGAAAGATATTTATTGACACCATCATCTTTCCCTCAACCGTCGACCGTAATCTCTTATCGTATAGTATGTTAATAATTTCATTTAATGTACATCAGTCTTTCCATAGGTTGAAGCTTTCACTTCATTACTTCAAGACACACTTATAATATCAAGAACTTCTCTCGTCCCCTTTTGAGAGTCAGTAAATATGAATTTTTAAGATTTGGTAATTCAAATATTTGTGGAGATATTTTGTACTCAAAGGGCATCAGAAACTCTGGATTCGAATCTAATATTGCCGCAGCAAAATCTTTACCAAAACTCAATCCATTCTGATTTAATGTATATAAATCTTTTTTATTGCCTAATGGGCTAACGCCCGAATTCTGAACTCAAAATCTCGAAGAGATTTTGCCCCGCTGCACTCTTCACCTCGTTGCAGTGCTCGGGGTCGTCTTGCAGACCTTCGCTTCCCCACCCAGGCATAACAGCGCTTAGCTAGAAATTATTACTCGGCTAAAGCCTGCGTCATAACTCAAAGCTTTAATCTTCTAATAACCACTTCCATGCAGGGATTATCGAAATTTCCTTGCCATTATATATTTGCTTTTTTTCTTGTTCTCTCGAAATAACAAAACCCTTCTTGATATTAAATAAATCCATAAATCTAAGCAAACCTTTAATATCTTTTATTTCTCCATATTTAACTTCTACAGGAATGATTTTTCCTTCGTCCAAAATCATATCAACTTCATTCTTATAAGGGTCTCTCCAAAAGAAATCTGCTTTGAGCTGATTAATTAGGACATTTTCAAAAACTTTAGATTTTGATAACGAATCTTCACTAAATAGAAGATTTATTGAAATCAATGTAGGATAATATTTTTTCAATTTTCTCTCAATTTTTCTTTTATTCTTAGAGAAATTATAAAGCTTTTTTATTAAAAAAGAATCTTCTAGATACCTCAAATAATTTGCTAGAGTAGGCCGAGATATTTTATATTCGCTCGAGAAACTTGAGAGTTCTATCAACTGTCCAGGATTTTCAGTGATATTTTCCAATATAGAGTTAAGTATCGATATATCTTCAATTTTAAACAGGGAAGGGATATCCTTATAGAGAACCTTATCCCTTATCCCTTCTTTGATATACATCTTTATTTTTTCTTTATCTTTAATTTCGCACAACTCTGGAAAACCCTCGGAGATTATAAACTCTTCAAATAATTTATAATACTCCTTTTTATATAATTCAAGGGATTTATAGCTAACCCCTTTAAATTTAATGAATTCTTTAAAAGTGAGAGTATCAATCCTAAATTCAAAAATTCTTCCAGCCAGGCTTTCTTTGAATTTTTTTCTTATAAAAAGAGATTCTGAACCAGAAACAATTATTTTAATATTAATCTTGTAAAGATCATATATTATTTTAATCTGTTCTTGCCAATTATCTATTTTTTGTATCTCATCAAATAAAAATAAAAATTTCTCATCAGATAGTTTTTTATTATTAACTCTTTCATATTCTTCAACTAATTCCTTCAGAGAGCTGCCCTTAAAATCATCAAACGAAAAGAAAAATATATTTTGCGGGTTAAATCCTGAAGAAAGCCATTCCTCTACGATTTTTAGCATTATAGTCGTTTTTCCCACCCTTCTTAATCCAGTTAAGGCTATTATTTGAGGCATCTCTAGAAATTTTTTTATCTTCGAGTATATTTCTCTTTCTTTATATTCTAACTTAAACTTTCCTTCCCACCAAGGGTTAAACTCTCTCATGTAACTTATAATTTCTACCATTTTGACTTATCATTAAATCTATTTTATGAAAAGTATAGTTTTCGTATATTTATAAATCTTTTGGTTAATTGAGGACATGAAAAACGTTTTTCGAGGCTTTATGTCCTTAATTACTGTAAAGTACAATTAAATCTTCAAACTAAATATCTTACTAACTCCATCCTGCATTGAGACGCCATAAACAGCATCTCCTTCTGTAATAACTGTATCATTATGCGAAACAACAACATATTGGGCCCTTTTTGAATATTTAGCAATCAACTGGCTTAATAATGTAGAATTTGTTTTGTCCAAAGCAGCATCCACCTCGTCAAATATGTAAAATGAAGCAGGCTCGCATTCTTGTATCGCAAATATGAAAGATAGTGCAGTTAAGGTCTTTTCACCGCCGCTTAAACTATTTAAATCTAGAAATTTTGAACCCAATAATTTAACTTTAACATCGATACCCGAATTAAATATATCCTCCTTATTTTCAATCTCTAGATACGCTTCCCCCTTATTGCTTAAACTACCAAATATATCCTTAAAATACTTATTGATAACATTAAATGCTTTTAAAAACATCTCTTTCTTATTCCCATCAATCTCATACATTAATTCCAAAACCTTATCCTTCTCGGATTTCAAAGTCTCAACCTTTTCTAAAATCTTTTTATATTCCTCTTCTACAGTTTCAAATATCTCTAAAGCCCTCATATTAACATTTCCTAAACTTTGTAATTCTTTCTCAAACTCTTTAACAGAATTTTTTAATTCATCAATGCTTAAACCTCTTTTAATAACAGCATCCTTGAACTCCTCAAACTCCTTTTCTAAACCTTCTGCCTCAGCAACTACCTTAGCCCTGTCAATAGATAAATCATTCAATCTTTTTTCAAATTCTTTTATCCTCTTTTCCTCTAAATTATAAGTCTCATTTAGCTTCTTTATTCTTTCACTAACCCTATTTCTTGTAACAAATAATTCTTTATACTGCGCAAAGAAATCCCTCTCCAATTTCTCTTTATTTTTCAATTCTTCTTTATTATTTTTCAAGCTTTCTTTCAAAACATTAATTTCCAGATTAAATTGTTCAGATTCCTTATCAATCTGTTTTATAATCAAATTAGTTTTGTCTAATTCTGGTTTATATATAGAATTAATTTGCGTTCTTAAGCCTTCAAATTGTGGCGTTAATGATGCTATTCTTTCCCTTACTTCAGATTTTTCTTGCTGCAGCTTTAATAATTCTTCATTAACTTTTAGACTCTTGCTGTTGCTTAATTTGTTATATAACTCATTTCTTTTTTTCTTAAATGCATCTAAAAACTTGTTTAATTCATCAATACTATTATCTAATTCATTAAGCTCGTCCTTTTTCTCACCTAACTTATTCTTAATGTCTTCACTTTCATCAATTAGCCTGTTATCTTTTGTGACTTCTAATTGCTGCTTAAGTTTTATAATCTCCCCTTCAACCTCAGCCTTAATCTTTCTTAAATTATTGACCTCCTCCTCCTTGCCTAATCTATTCTTATCAATATCATTAATCAATTTTCTTTTTTTATTAATCTCTTCTTCTAAAGAATTCATATCTAAATTTAATTGTTTTTCATTAAATTGGAAACCCAAAGATTTAGACCTATAACCCCCAATCATAGCACCAGAAGTCTCAACTAAATCCCCATCTAAAGAAACCATTCTAATCCTTCCAACCCCAACCTTTCTAGCCGCATCTAAATTTTTAACAACTAAAGTAGAACCAAAAACATATTCAAAAATATTCTTAAATTTCTTATCAAATGTAACCAAATCAATAGCAGGAGCCAAAACCCCTGGAATAGATTTAAATCTTCCTAATTGACTTTCATTCGGTTTAATCTTATTTAAAGGTAAAAAAGTAGCAACACCAGATTTAGTCTCCTTAAGTAAATTTATGCATTTACTGGCAATTACCTCATTCTCAACAACTATGCTCTTCAATCTTTGACCAGCAGCAACCTCTAAAGCTAAGGCATATTCATCATCAACAATACCCAACTGGCTTATTGTTCCATAAACCTTTTTATCTCCTAAAGATAAAATCTTTTCAACAGCCCTGTCACTGGATATTGTACTCTTAATAGTAATCTGCTTAGCCCTTACAGAAGCTAATTTCTCCATAGAATTATTCAACACATTCCTTAAAGATTCTAATTCAAAGCTAAGCTTGCTTGCATCATTAATTTTATTTTTTAATTCTTGATCTTTAGCTTTAAAATCATTCTCCAAAGACTCTAATTTCTTAACCTTAATCTCTTGCTCTTTATTTGATTTTTGCCACTCTGAAATCTTTTTATTAATGTCCTGTAAACCTAATTCAAGTCTATTGCAGTCAGTTAATAAAACCTGTCTTAAATTTAAAGATTTGCCTAAATTCTTATCAATCTTATCAATCTCAGATTCTACCTCTTTAATCTCATTGCTCAATTGATAAACATCACCCGTAGGTCCATCATTTAACTTATTTATGGATTTATTTAAATTAATCTCTTTATTCTTTAATTCACTAATCAATTTTTCAATATTAGAAATTTCTTTATTATACTCATTAATCTTTCCATTAATCTCATTTATGTTCTCTCTTAATTGCTCTTTTCTGGTCTTTATTCTTTCAACCTCTGACCCGCAGGTTTCCAATCTATTTGTCGCCTTGTACACATTATTTTTACTATCTTCAATAGATTTTTGTAATTCTATCTGCTCTTTTTCACCTTTATTTTCAATATTTTTATTTGTACTTTCTAATTCAAGTTCTTTATCAGAAACTTCCTTTTTGATTTCATTTAATCTATCTTCAATAGCTTTAATTTTATTTTTCTGTTCTTCTATTCTCTTTTCTATCTCCTCCCTCTTGTCATGTTTTTCTTTAATATAAGTATGTAAAACAGTTCCTTTGCAATTTTTAATCTCATCTTGTAGTTCTCTAAATCTTTTAGCTTGGGTCTTTTCCTTTCTTAATTCTCTTAAATAAGCATCTCTTTCAGTCAAAACAATCTCAACCTCAGCTAATCTTGCTTGAACCTTTTCCAATTCATTCATTGCTTTCTGTTTTTTATCTTCGTAAACAGAAATCCCAGAAATTTCCTCAATGATTCTTCTTCTTTCCTCCCCCTTCATCTGGGTAAAGGCAACTATATCCCCCTGTAAAACAATATTATGGCCATCAGGATCAATCTTAGCTGCATTTAAAACATCTAAGACCTGCTGCTTATTCATTCTTTGGTCATTCAAGCTATAAACAGAAGTTCCATCATGTTTAACAACCCTGGTAATCTTTATGTCCTCAGCATTTACTGGAAATTCTTTTTTGGAATTATCAAAAACTATAGAACATTCAGCAAATTTAGCAGGCTCTCCAGTTTTCCCACCATTATAAATCAAGTGAGCAGATTTTTCAGCCCTCATTTCTTTTGCACTTGACTTTCCTAAAACAAATGTAATAAGATCTATTATGTTGCTATTATGAACAAAAATCCCATTCCCAATAAAATTATGATTTTCAGGGACCATTAAATCATAAACATAACCTACCTTTTCAGTCTTTTTAACCTCCACAACTTCGTCCCAAAAAACATCAGAATCAACTAACTTGACTAAAGGATACATTAAATTTACAATCTCCCCAAATCTAACTTCAAATTCTTGTTTTATAAGATCATAAAAATTTACTAAATTATTAGGCCTAGCATTGAACCTGTTAGTTGCCCAATTAGTTGTTATATTTTGAGCACTTAACCCTATTGTTTGAGACGCACTTCTTCCGGATACATTCAAAACCTCCAAACAATCAGCTAAACAATTCTGGTCTAATTTTATTTGAGTATAATGGTTTAACATAGAGTTTAATTTGTATTCAAATAAATCCAAAATCTTTGCTAATCCCTCTCTGGTTGGTAAACAAACATTTTCGCAATAAGCTGCAAGAATTGGAAACTCCTTTTTAAGCGGTTTTACTTTTATTCCAAGCAGAGAAACTAGTCTTTTAATATAATAATTGGTCTCTCTAGGCAGTAAATCAATATTGGCATTTGTTTTAATTTCCTTACTAACGTGCAATTCTAAAATTTCTTTTTTATGTTTACATCTTAAGGGTATATTTACGTAAAATTTATTTAGATTATCATGCCCATAAATATAAAGTGAATAATAATCTCTTTTTATTTTTAATTTTGTATTTGTAGCCCATTTTATTTTTCTTTTTATTACAGATAAAATACCAAATCGCAATAACAATCTCTGCACTTGACTAACTAATTCTTTATTCTTACTGCAATATTCAATTACACTTATATCCCTTCTTACACTTCCATCAGTATCAAACAAACCTGCTAAAAGATGCCTGATACAATCATTATCAGTACAAAATAATACATCTGGAATCTTCTTTATATTGCTTGTTATAGATTTCTTACAATCCTTAATAAATAAATTTCTCATCTCTTTAAAGTGATCTTTCCTATACAAAAAAAAAGAAACTACATTCTTACCTTTTGAATATGCATTTAATTTTATTTTTGGAAAACATTTTTTGACTAAACATCTAAAATCATTTATTATTTCTGTGTTACTATTAACAAAATTTAGATGATTTATTCCAAGATACCCATCACCTATTAAATAACCTAATAATCTTGATTTATCTTTATCAAAATTTAAATTTGGCTTAGTTTTTATCTCTCTAGGAGTCGCTATAAGATCCTTCTCTTTTAAATCCCTAAGTAATACGCTCTTTAATCTACCATTTTTTAAGACCATTACAGGGTGACACCCAGTTGCTTTAACTTTTCTACCGCTTCTAGTTTTTAAGTGATATAATTCTTCGCCACTTCTTTTAATAAACTTTGAAATATTTTTTTCCTCTAATTTCATTGTTATAGGATTAATAGACAAAATAGAAGTTCCATCAGTTTCACAATAAACACCATCATTTAAAGTCTTTATTTCTCGACTCTCCTTTAGTTTACTCTCAACAAGATCGCCTATTTTAATCTCCTCGCCTGTAGCTAAAGTTACTATAGTATTATAATCTGTTGATTTTCCAGAACCATTTGGACCTATAACTAGATTAAACCCTTCTATAAACTTAATTTCTGTAGGTTTAGCAAAACTCTTAAATCCTTTAGCTGAAACACTTTTAATTAAAGTCATTTTCTAGTCCCTCTTTTTCTTTAAATCAATAAAAAGGATATTTAAAGTTATTGAAATTAAACAAATACGAAGCAAAATATTTAAAAAGGATACAGAAATACTAATATCCTAGAGGTGAAAATGGTGAAAAAAATAACAATAATTACTACTTTATTATTCCTATTAATGCTTATCACAGCTTGTCAACAATATAAAGAATTTAAAACAGAAGCTGCAGTCTATGAAATTGAAAAAGTTGAAGAGTCTATAAATAAAGCCCCACAATCAATAGAAAATGGAATTGCAAAACCTAGTGGAAAGATAGTTATCCAAGATTCTGAAACTAAACCAGAAGAAAAATATTTCACAGGAATGATCATCACAGCAGATGGCAGACGTTATAAAATAAAAATGGACGATAATGTGATCCAGCTAAGATTCTTTGATGAACCAGATAAATTTAAATCTTTAGACAAAGTTAAATTCAGAATAGAAAACAGTGAAGTCTTAGATGTAGAATTAATTCAAGCTGGAGAAGTAGAAAAAACCACTATTCCAGAACATGGTACAGAGTTTGGTGAAGATATTGTCAAAAGTGGAACAGCAATCATAAGTAACGTAGATTCAGGTGGTAGATATAAAGCTAGAGATGATGAGACAAACAATAGATTGGCATTCTATACAGAAGAATTTTTAGGCATTGGAGACAAAATTAGCTATCAATTGAATAGAAACGGCTTTGTAGTTAATGTAAAACGCATTAGCTAAATTATTTTATTTTTGTAGTAAAACATTACCTTACCACAACCTTACTTAAATTTAATATTCTAAGAATTCCAAATAAGTTATCATCATGATCCTCAGATTCATAATCAACATCCCTTCCAATCAAAAAAGGTTTTATCTTAAAAAAGTCTTTATCAATACAATTTACAGAGCTATTATCAATCACTATAATCTCTTTAGGATCTACATTTAAACATTCAGCTGCTTTAACAATAGATTTTTTATTTTTAACCAAGCACTCATTGCCTAAAACATATTTAAAATATTTATTTAAATTCAGCATCTTCAGTTTAGCCTTTGTTATATGTTTTGGCATATCAGAATAAGCAACTAAAATAAAATCTTTGCTTACCTCATTCAAGAAATCAACTATTCTTGGCCTTGCAGCTAATAAATAATCTTTTCCTAAATATTGAAATTTAATCCCATTAACATTGTTTAAATCCCTTTTAAAATTTTTCAAAAAGAAAATAGGCTCTAAATTCAATAAAGTTTTGTCCACACCCAACATTAAATAATTTCCCCCCATTAATTCACCTAAAAGAAAGAAATAACAATGAGTATATAAAGATTTTTAAAATTCTGAATATACTTCAATTCACCCCACAACAATTTCATAATCCTTGTAATCTTCACTAAATATATCCTTAATCTTTTTTAAATTTAATTTCTCTCGTCCAAAAATCCTTCCTTTTTGTATATTGTCTGTAGAAATAATTTTTATTTTATTACCTTCAATTATAACATCTTTAGGAATTAAAGGGAACATAATATTTCTTAAAAATATTACTTTATCATCGTTAAACTCAATTACTTTGATAGATTTCCTAAACATTCCTGATAATCGCCTAACATTAATCCCATTCTTACCCACTGCCTTGCCTGCCTGATATTTTTCAACTATAAAAGTTATTGTAGAATTATCTAAAAAGCACAGCCTAACATCAGCTTTGGTCATCGCTGTGAATAGTTTAATATACTCCAAAGCCTCTTTAGTCAATATTACCATGTTTAGTCATAAGTTAAAACAGCAATGAGAAATGGTTTCTTGCACAAGGTTCCTAATTCATCGCTGTTTATACTAAGTTCATAATATTCAGATTTAGAAACATTGGAATATCTTTGCAAATCATTTTTTAAATCTTGAGGACAATTCTTAGAAACATAAACTCTTTTAGCCTTACCAGCCTTAACTAATTTTAAAGCAGAGTTTGCTCCAATAATAGGACTTTTCTTCTTTAGATCTTCTTTAAATAATTCTAAATTATCCTTGCTTTTCATCTTTTTCCCCATTTCTCATTTTTGCAACTAAATCAGGCAATCCCGTACCTAAAGGAACTGGTTGATTTAATATTACATTCTCAATAACAGAATTCAACTCATCCTTCTCCCCCGCTATAGCTGCATTAACAATATGCTTTATTGGAGTTTCAAAGCTAGCCCTTGCCAATACACTCTCTTTTTCTCCAGTAATCCCAGATCTTGTTATGCCCTTTACAGCACCGCTTATAGTTAAAACATCAGCAATAAACATTATATGCCTTATATCAATATCTAAACCCTGATCATTAATCACATTCAAAGTCTCATTAACAACAGATTGTCTTGCAGCCTCAATCCCCAAAACTTTGGCAATTTCAAGAATATCATTTGTAACTGTTCTTGAAATATCAATCTCTTTCAATTGCAAAATCTTTTTTAAATTAGAACCAGCAGTTAAAATTATAAATTCATTCCCCCTTTTAACAGGTAACACATGAGTTATTCCACTTACACCCTTAACAAAAACAGCCTTAGCCTTCTCTTTTATCTTGTAAGTTTCAATTAATTCATTCTCAGTTACTTTAGTCTTCAAGATTATACTATCTTCAGCACCTTTTACAATACAATTTTTCAAAGAATCCTGTAATACTTTAACAACAGTAGGTTCAGTAATTCCTATTTCCCTTAATCTTTTCTTATTCAAAATAGCTTCAACCTGCATATTTGCTAAATTAATAGAAAATTCAGATACTAACTCACTGAATTTAGTCTCTCTAATTGTAGCTGCAATCTTTTTAACCTTAGCTACATCATCACTATATTCCTTCTTTAAATAAACCTCCATTGTAGGGGTTTTTATAGTTTTTCTAGCATCAAATATTTCAATTAATCTTGGAAGACCTAAGCTTACATTTAATTCAGCAACACCTGCAAAGTGGAATGTTCTTAAAATCATCTGGGTGCCTGGCTCACCAAAAGACTCCGCAGTGACAATACCAATAGCCTCTCCAGGATTTATTTTAGAATCTTCAAAAGCCTTCTTAGTTCTCTCCAAAACCTCTTCCAATTGTTTTTTACTTAGTTCACTAGCACTATTTTTAATTTCATCTAGTAAAGACTGTGGTAATACCTCTTTATATTTTTTGATTATTTCTTCCATTTATCCACCCTTAACCTGTTTTATAATTGATTTAACATCTATTACACCCTTATCACTTTTGCTAACATCAATACCATCATCACCATAAATAAATTGAATAATTGTTTTATTAGCATCCCTTATTGTATTATCGTATTCAACCTTCAAATCTTGTAAAGCATTCGCCAATCTTCTATATAAATAACCAGACTTAGGGGTTCTTAAAGCAGTATCCATTAATGAATCCCTTCCAGTCATAGCACCAAAGAAAAATTCTACAGGAGTTAAACCCGATTTAAAACTGCTTTCAATAAATCCCCTTGCCTTAGGACTTAAATCTTTTCTTTTAAAGACAGATAAAGTTCTTTTATCATAACCATCCTTAATTCTAGCACCCCTTAAAGCCTGTTGTCCAACACAAGCAGCCATCTGTGCTAAATTTAATATATTTCCTTTAGCCCCTGATTTAGCCATCATTATTGTTGGGTTAAACTCAGAAGAACTTTGTTTAATTATCTCACCTACCCTGTTTCTTACCCTATTTAATTCCCTTAAGATTTCAATCTCTAAAGTTTCTTTCAAAGTTTTACCCGGTAGTGCCTCTAATTGTTTAGCATTATATCTTTGTAATAAACCATCAACAACCTTTTTAGCATCTTTTACAACAGTTTCGATCTTCTCTCTAATATCCTTGCTTAAATCAGAATCTTTCAAACTTGTAGTAAATCCTTCTTCCAATAATATTTTTATTCCTAGTCTAAATATATTTGTTAAAACATTAGCACACACATCAGGACCATAAGACTTAAAGATAGCCCTTAATAAAGTCCCATCACTTTCACCAATTGTAGCCTCATCAATTACACCAGAAATTAATTTTCCATTTTTTACTACAACAGGTTCATTATCAGATTTAGATCCTCCATAAAATTCAAAATCATTTGGTAATAAAGCTGAAAATATGTCCTTCCCTGAAACTGTATCTTTAAAAGAAGGGAATTGTTCAACACCAATACCACCTAAAATTTCAATTGCCTTTTCTCTATTAAAAGATAAACTTTTTGTAAGCAAGTAATTCCCAGTTATAGAATCTTCCATGCATCCAATAATATTGCTTCCATGCTTAGGACTAATAATCTGCATTTGAACCTGCATTAAAATATCTGCTTCAGCTCTAGCCTCTTCATTTTGGAGGACATGTAGATTCATTTCATCACCATCAAAGTCAGCATTATAAGGTGCAGTTACAGCTGGGTTCAATCTAAAGGATTTTCCAGGCAGTACCTTAATCTTATGAGCCATTATAGACATTCTGTGTAAACTTGGCTGCCTGTTAAATATCACAATATCCCCATCAATAATATGCCTTTCAACTATATCCCCTGGCTCTAATTCTTTATGCAATTGCTCTTGTGTATCCGGTGTAAGCTGTTTCTTTTTTAGTCCACCTTTAATTACATAATTAGCACCAGGATAAATCTTCGGACCTGCCTTTACAAGCCCTTTACAATGCTCTAAATTCCATTCAGTAACCCTTTCAGGTATCGTTAGTTCTTTAGCAACCTCGATTGGAATTCCAACCTCATTAATCTTAATCCTAGGATCAGGACTAATAACAGTTCTTGCAGCAAAGTTTACCCTCTTACCAACTAGATTATGTCTAAATCTTCCCTCTTTGCTTTTAATCCTTTCAGATAAAGTTTTTAATAATTGCCCAGATCTATGCCTTGCAGGAGGTACATTAGCTACTGTATTATCAATATAAGTAGTTACATGATACTGTAATAAATCCCATAAATCTTCTATAATAATCTCAGGAGCGCCAGCATTTATGTTTTCAAATAATCTCTGATTAATCCTAACAATGTCTCCTAACTTATGTGTTAAATCGTCCTCAGACCTTTCGCCACTTTCTAAAGTAATAGAAGGCCTCATAGTTACAGGAGGTATTGGTAAAATCGTTAAGATCATCGACTCAGGTCTTGCATAAATTGGATTGATCCCTAAAACCTCTAAATCTTTATCAAGTATCTTTTCTAATCTAGCTCTAATTTCCAAAGTTGTTAATCTTTTATCCTTCTCATAAAATGATGTTGGTTTTTCAAATTTAATCTTAATCTGTTTTGCTTTACAATGAGGACATTTCGTCATCTTTTTTAAACCAAGTAAAATTTCTTTAAGTTTCCTTTTCTTAACCATTATACCCTTTTCTTTCTCAATACTCTCTAAAGTTTTAATATACTCATCAATTTTAATATCTTCCAACAATAATCTATGGCACTCTCTACAAGTTACCTGCAGTAAATCTTGTATTACTTTAATAAATTTAATATGAACAATAGGTCTTGCTAACTCAATATAACCAAAATGTCCTACGCATTCCTTTAATTTTCCACCACAAGTCTTGCATCTTAATCCGGGATCAATAACACCTAATCTTATATCCATTAACCCGCCATCAACAGGATAACCCTCTTTATCATATAACTCAGCAGTTACAATCTTTGCACAAGCCATTTTTTTAATCAGTTGAGGACTTAATACACCAAATACAATATGGCTAATCTTTTTGTAAACGTGTTCCCTTTCCATTTTTATACCTCATATTTACTTTTTAATACTAACCTTGGATATATTCCTAAGGCCTTTAACTCGTCTAATAATAATTTAAATGCATAACTTAATTCTACACCATTAATCTCAACATTGCTTCCACACTTAGAGCATGTCTTCTTGCCCCTATAACCATCATATATAGCAAACATACCACAATTCTCACAAATATGTACAATTGTTTTATCAGAATCAAACCTTTCTTTCAATAATAAAGATGCACCATGGGCTACAAAACAATCCTTCTCCATTTCTCCTAATCTCAAACCTCCACCTTTAGCCCTTCCTTCAATAGGCTGTCTTGTTAACAATTGAATTCTTCCTGCAGCCCTAGCATGTAACTTATTAGCCACCATATGCTTTAATTTTAAATAGTACATATTCCCAATAAATATTTGTGCTTTAAATTCTTCACCTGTAATTCCATTATACATCCTCTCTGTCCCATTATCCCTGAAACCATATTTCAAAAGCTCTTTTCTTAAATCAATTTCTTTCTCAGAACAAAAAGTTGTACCATCAACATATCTTCCTGTCAAACTTCCAACCTTACCAGCCAAAATTTCTATAAGATGGGATATAGTCATTCTTGATGGAATAGAATGAGGTGAGAATATAACATCGGGAGTAATTCCAGAAGCTGTAAATGGTATATCCTCTGGACTTACAATTGCACCTATAACCCCTTTCTGTCCATGTCTAGATGCAAATTTATCCCCTAATTCAGGTATTCTTTGTTCTCTTAATCTTACTCTTATGAGTTTATTTCCTTCCTCATTCTCAGTAACCAAAACCAAATCTACAATACCTTGTTCTCCTTGTTTTAAAGAAATAGAACTTTCTCTTCTTATATTAGCAGCAATTGAAAATTCTTCTAACTCCCCTAAAAATCTTGGAGGGCTTGTTTTTCCTATAACAACATCCTCAGTTTTTAAACCAGCTTCAGGATAAACAATACCATCATCTTCTAGATATTTATAATCTTTCTCACTTTTATAACCCTTAACCTCTTTATCAGGTATACAAATTTCATCAGCCAATCCAGCCTGATATCTTAATTCTTCAACAGCATAAGGTCTAAAATAAAATGACCTTGCTAAACCTCTTTGTATAGATCCTTCATTTAAAATAATAGAATCAGACATGTTGTAACCCTCATAACTCATAATAGCCATTGTAACATTTTGACCTGCTGGATGCTTATCACATTTTCCAACGTTATGCATAAAAGATCTTACAATAGGAGATTGAGGATATTGCAAAACAGAAACATCAGTATCCATTCTTAATAAATAATTAGCAGCATACAATCCTAAACCCTGCTTTTGCGTTTTCGATCCTCTATTTAATCTTGAGCTCTGACCAAAATTAGCATAAGGAACAAGAGAAGTTACAAAACCTAAGATTACTATTGGAGAAATTTCAAGATGAGTATGCTCAGGTGTTATATCCTCTTCATTTAAAGCGATTAAACAATTTTCTTCTTCTCCAGCATCAACATATTCAATTATCCCCTCTTTAATAAGATCACTCCATTTAATCTTTCCTGCTCTTAAACTATCTAAATGGGTATTAGTTAATCTACTTTGACCATTCTCAACAACAATTAAAGGTCTTCTTGCCCTTCCCTTAGATATCTCAATATAAATCTCATTATTGGCATCATTATAAAAAATATTCATAGCGGATGTTAATTTGTTCTTTCTTCTCTCTTGCTTAACCAAATTAATAAACTCTTTTGGATTATCCACACTCCCAATAAACCTTTCATCTAAATAAACATCTGTCATTTATCTTGCCACCTTTAATCCTAAAGCCTCTAAGCTTTTTTTTATTTTATCTTCTTGAACTTCTTCTTGAGTAATCGTTGTTAAATTTGCTAAATTTTTCCTTAAACCTATAGACGTACCTTCTGGGGTCTCTATGCAACACAAACGCCCCCAATGTGTAGCGTGCAATTCCCTTGCTTCAAAATTTTCTTGTGAAGTACTTAATAAAGAAACAACCCTTTGTAAATGAGATAAAGTAGCCAAAAAATTTGTTCTGTCAATATTTTGGCTTATACCTTTTCTTCCACCAGTCCAAATCCCAGTTGCCATTGCGCTTTGGATCCTGCTCGTCAATAACTTCTCTCTTACCAATATCCTTAACGAATGGAACTTTCCTCTTTTAACCAATCTTTGATAATTGTATAATATATCATCAATTAAAACCCTCATATTAACCCTGAATAAATCAGCTAATAAATCTCCAGATAATTTAAGCTTTTTATTCATATAATGATCCTTGCATAATTGTTTTAAATTATCCCTTGAAACTAACAAAAACTTTTTAATCATCTTGCACAAATTTATAGCTTTAATCAGCTTTTCTTTTGGTGTAGTCCCTAAATGAGGAAGTAAGTATCTATCTAAATTTTCCCTAGTCTTTTGTAATTTAACTTCTTTAGGTTGGTTTACCATCATTAAATTCGATAAAGTTTCTAAAGCATCATTTTCAGATTTAATATTAATTGAATTATATAAATTAAGGTAAACATCATCATACTGTTTTTCATCAGAGATAAAATCCATAATCTCTTTATCTTTAACTAACCCTAATGCCTTGATTATATTAATTATAGGTATTCTTTTGAACCTTGTAAATGTTAAATAAATAATACCATCTTTCATTTGCTCAATAGTATGTGGAATTCTTAAAGCACCTCTTTCAGAAAATAATTTACCAACAAATTTGCTTGCTCCTACCTTAGCCTTTTGTACAAACAATTTATTTGGAATTAAATCCTCCACGGTAATTAATAATCTTTCATTTCCATTTAAAATAAAATAACCACCAGGATCATCAGGATCTTCTCCGTGGTTAATTAATTCATCCCTCTTCATATCAATTAAATGACAATATTTAGATTTTAACATTACAGGTATATTCCCAATATGGGCAGAAAATGACTCTCTTTGAACGCCCTCAATAATCGCGTTTATCTCAACAGTGACAGGTGCAGAATAAGTCAGTTTTCTAATTCTTGCTTCACTAGGATAAATAGGTCTTTTACTTCCATCAGCCTCAATCAACCATGGTTTTGTAACAGTTACCTTATCAAGTTTAATTTTAAATTCCTTTATTTCCGGTGGAGTGATTGTTGGAATAATCTCCCCCATTTCATCCACAATTCTTTGTATCTCCACATCTACAAAATTATTATAAGAAGCAATATTTGAAGCTACAAAACTATTCTCTTCATAAAATTTTTCCAATAAAAGATTCTTGTTATTTGGCACTTACAACCCCCCTATAATATACTCCTTGAGTTGTTATAGGAGATTTTCTTATTATCTTTATAACATCCCCAACCTTAGGATTCAATTTTCTTATAGCAGGATCATTAACGTGTATCGAAGGTAATTGCTTTTTTGATATGTTATACTTCTCTAGCAAAATTTTTTCTTCTTTTTCAGTTAACAAAACATGTTTCGGCACATAGATATGCTCTGATGGATCAAATTTTTCTGTTGTCATTTTTTAATATTTTGGACCGGATGGGATTTTCATTAACTTTCCTTTAACCTTCCTGTTTCAAAGAAAAGTTCATTTGAACCCACGACCACTTGGTTAAAAGCCTCACTAACATTACATTTATTTTGAGTATGTAAAGTTTCAAGTGCTCTACCAAGCTGAGCTACCGGTCCATACGCCCTGGCCGGGATTCGAACCCGGGTCCCGACCGTTCTGTATGATATTTGACAGGGTCGGATGATTGACCCTTGATTTTCAAGATAGGCCTCTACACTACCAGGGCATCGTAATGATTTTGTGATATAAATATTAGAGAAAACTCTTCTAAATAAACTTCTAGAGGGTTTTTTCCTTCTTTTTATCATTTTGAGGCTTTTATGAGGGATTTTAAACATTTAAGCTTGATTTTTTAAAATTTTTAAGGATACTATCAAACGTATTAAAATTTGGTTTTTAGTATATTTATAAACATTTCGTTTTAAAATTAATGAAAAAATTAGACCCTAAAACCACCAATCCCCGCTTGTTGACAATGCAATTAAAGGATAAGCTATATAAACTCACTTAAACTTTACAATAAAGAGGTTAAAAATGCAAAAAAGAGGTCAAGCTAGTGTTGAGTATCTGATTCTAGTCGGAGTAATGTTAGCTTTTATAATTCCAATATTTTATTACTCTTTAACAGAAATAAGCAATAGTCTAAGAATTAACCAGGCAGAAAGTGCAGTTAATCTTATAGCAGGAAAAATAGACAATGTTTATACACTAGGTTCAGGTAATAGAGAAACTGTAAAAATAACACTGCCAAAAGGAACAGTCAGTTTAGGTATTATAGAAAATAAAAGTATTGAATTAAAACTTTTAATCTTTGGCAATCAAACTGAAATCTTCAAAAATACCAAAGCAAATAACATCATTGGCAGCTTTCCAATAGAACCTGGAGTTTACCATCTACAAATTGAAGGTTTAGACAATGGAGATGTTAAAGTCTATGCCAAATAAGAAAGCCCAAGCTAGTCTCGAAGTCTTAATAAGCATTTCAATAATCCTATTTCTTTTTACAATTATTTTCTTATTTTCTCTAATAAAAGCCTACGATGCAAAAAACATAGGCCCCTATATGCAGCATAGGGAAGAATGTATAAAATTATCTTCTTTACTTTTTCTTACATCAGTTTTTGATTATAAAAACGAATTCAGTTCAAAATTTAGCTATGAAATCTCTAGAGACAAAAATTTAGTCAGTATTTACAAATCGGTGTGTTATGCTTATACAAAAGACCTGGATAATATCTATTATAGCTTAGATGCAGGAAATTTTAAAATGTTCCAAACATCAGGAGGAGTAAAAATTGAAAGCAGTTAGAGGTCAGGTTGCTATCCTAGACCTGGTTTTGGCCTTTGTAATATCCATCAGTTTAATTACTATGCTTATATTCTTTATTGATCAACCAAGAGATATAATTAATGATAGAATCCAAATTGAAGATAAGTTGCAAAAAGCATTAGAAGCAACTAATATTTTATTGAATACCTATGGAAAACCAATAAATTGGAATAACGAAAATGTTTTACTCCCTTCAATTATAAATAAACAAAATGTTATTGACAATGATAAACTTAATAATTTTAAAAATCTAGATTATGAAAGAAAAAAAGAATTGCTTAATCTTAAGGGCTTTAATTATACCCTAATAATAAAATCAAACACATCTGAAATTATAGATGGTAAAATAAATAATGACGCAGAGATAGTCGCTGTAAATAGAATTGCTCTATTTGGAGGTGAAAGTGTACATGTTCAATTTAAGGTTTGGTAAAGGATTTATCTACTCATTAGACGCAGTAGTTGCAATAATATTAGTTACAGCAGTTATAGCCTCATTTAGTTTTAGTATAGAAAACAGATTAAATCCAAATAGTGTAATATTCAAAAAAATTTCTGCAGATCTGATTAATGTTCTAAATGAAAAAGGTTCCTTCCAAAATTTAGATAAACAATATATCGATTCTGAAATTAAAAATACTTTACCCAAAAACTATAAATTCAAATATAAAATTACAACAAAAGATGGGATAATAAATGGCGGTGATTCAAAAGATAATGAAAACTTCTATTCAGGATTTGCAGTAATTTACACAAGTAAAGGTTTAGGAGTTACGGAGTATACAATATGGCAAAAGGAATGATGATAACCCTAGGAATCGTTCTCTTAGCAGGTGTTTTGATTATTGGAATCTCGCTAGTAAGTAAAAATCTAATATCTCATGACAAAACAATAACAATTTTGGCTGAAAATGAATTAATCCTTGGAATGGACACAAGCCTAGAAAAAAGTATCTCTAAAATGTTTAAAGAAAAGAGCAACATTAACATAACTAGAATTGGAGATTTTCTTGAAATATCAGAAACAATACCCTATACAAGCATGATGTTAAGTGAAGTTACAAAATTAAATGAAATATTAAATTCTGAAAACATTTACTGGGCAAAAACAAATTCTACAACATTCGAAAAACCAGCTATTAAATTCGGAGAAGGCAGTTTTTATAGTCACGAAACAAATGGAAACTCCCTAAAAATAAGTACCTTAGACAATTTAGGCCTAGAAATAAGATTAAGCGGTGAAATAACCGGCTGTAATATCAATACAGAACCAGGTAATTTCAGATTAAAATTCTACGCCTATGCAGATAATGGAACCTGCTCCTTTGAAGAAAACATAAATAATGAAGGAAATAACAAAATTGATGTAATAACAGAAAATAGCATAACAAATGTTTTAATAAAGGATAATAAATTTTATATAGGTAACTCCACATTAAGTTATAAATTAAGAATAAACAATACCCTCTTATTTTTAATTGATGCATACGAAATAAATCTAAAAGGAAAGCTGAAATCAGGGGTTGTAAGGCTAAATTAAAAGCAAAACAAATATAAATAAAAATCCCTAGGATTAATCAGAAAAATGAATAAAAAAGAGATGATAATTATTAGTGCAAGTTTTCTGTTTTTAATAGCCCTGATTATACTATTCTACTTCTATGAAGAAAGAAAATTAATTGCAAGTATTATACTGGGAGTTTTATTCATAAGTATAATCATTAAACTTATATTTACACACAAAAAGATTGAAAGAGTAGAAAGATTAGACAAATTAAGCTTTTCAAAGAAATTTTATATCGTTACATCCTTAATTGCAGTATTTTTAGGGGTTATATCTCAAAATCCAAACTTCACTTATATTTTATTTTTCATCTCAATTATATCTTTTATACTTTTAGTAATTACTGAAATTAGCGCAAAAGAGAAAAAAAGTAAAATTAAATATACTCTAGCATTTTATCTTTTATTAACAATTGCAATAAGACTAATGTTTGAAAGAGAGTTTTTCATAAACAAGCCACTTTTTTACGCCTTTATATCAATAATAGGACTAATCACTTTATCAGGGGTATTTTACACAATAAATCTAAATTTTAAATCCATTAATAAAAGCGGGGAATTTAAATTAAGCAATGAAACCCCAGTTAAAGATGAAATACAAAAATTTGACAACATTAAAAATAAAACAGACATAGACAATTTATATGAACTCTTGCAAAGGGAAAAAAGTATACGACTAAGTGAAATAACAAATAATTTTGGAATTTCAAAAGAAAAAGCAGAAGAGTGGTGTAGAATTTTAGAAGAAGGTGGCCTGGCAATAGTGCATTACCCGCCAATAGGAGAACCAGAATTAATATGGAAAAATACTCAGTAGCAGCAGATGGAATCAAAGCAAATATTGTTATAGACACAACTAAAAATAGGGGGTATTATCTTGAAATACCAGAATTATCACAAGCAACAATAGCCCTAATGAACAGTGTTAAAAGAGAATTAATTTCAAAAGTTAATATAACCTTTTCAGAGATTATAGATCCAAAGGAGATATATAATATTAAAAACAAATTTGTTAGCAATGCAGAAGTTCTTCTCAAAAATAAATTAAGATCAATAGACGAAGAAACAAAATCAATAATTATAGGAAGACTAGTCCAAGAAACATTGGGTTTAGATTTAATTGAATTTTTACTAAATGATAAAGATGTGGAAGAAGTTGTAGTAAACTCAGCATCAGAACCTGTTCGCATATACCACAAAAAATTTGGTTGGCTAGAAACAAATGTACACGTCTCAAATGAAGTTCAAATTCAAAATTATTCAAATATCATCGCCAGAAGAGTAGGCAGGCAAATCTCAACACTAACACCATTATTAGATGCTCATTTAATCACTGGTGACAGAGCAAATGCAGTTCTTTATCCTGTTTCAACAAAAGGCAATACATTAACAATAAGAAAATTCTCTAGAGATCCATGGACAGTAATAGATTTAATAAATAATAAAACTGGAAACTCTGAAATTTTCTCTTTAATATGGCTTGCAATGGAGTATGAATTAAATATAATAATCTCAGGTGCAACCGCCTCAGGTAAAACCTCATTTTTAAACTCAATAACCCCCTTTATCCCGCATAATCAAAGAATTGTTTCAATAGAAGACACTAGGGAGTTAAATATCCCAGACTATCTTTATTGGTCTCCTTTAATTGCAAGAGAACCAAATCAGGAAGGCAAGGGGAAGGTTAGCATGTTAGCACTTTTGGTTAATTCCTTAAGAATGAGGCCGGATAGAATAATTGTTGGAGAAATAAGAACTAAAGAGCAGTCAAGAGTTTTATTTGAAGCAATGCACACAGGCCATTCAGTATACTCAACATTGCATGCAAATACAGCAGAAGAAACAATTCAAAGATTAATAAACCCCCCAATTAATGTCCCAAAAAATCTTTTAGGTGCTGTAAATTTAAATGTAGTAATGTTCAGGGATAGAAGAAAAGGTATAAGAAAAGTTAGTCAGATTGCAGAATTTTTAGTGGATTATGAAAAAGAGAAAATAAAAACTAATACCATATATGAATGGAAACCAAGAAGAGATAAAATAGAAGTACAAAATAAGCCTTTAAAATTATTTGAAGAAATAGGCCGCCATACAGGAATGACAGAAAATGAAATAAAAAATGATTTAAAAGAAAAAAAATCATATCTAGACAAGTTGGTTAAAAATAATATTCGTGATATTAATAGCTTTGGAAATGCAATAAAAGAGTATTATTTAAAAAAGAAGTGAGTTGACGAATGAGAATCCCATTTTTATTATTACCCAAAAAATTAATGGAAAAAATTTCTTCACCTTTAATAGGTATTGGAAATTTACTAGACAATTTATTTCCGTTTCTTAAAGTACATTTAGTCCAATCAAAAAGCGAGATAAATAGCAAAGAGTATTTAGCAATAATATTCTTAAATCAATTCTTATGCTTTCTTTTATTCCTTATTTTAAATATCCTAATCTTTAAAAAATTAGAAATAAATTTATACTATTCATTAATTGCACCAGTCATTATATCCCTTCTTATCTTCGCACATCAAATCTATTACCCAAAACTTTTAGCTGCAAGAAGAATAGTGGGTATAGAAAAAAACCTGCTTAACGCATTAAACAGCATCTTAATACAATTAAATTCAGGCATTCCAATATTTAACGTTTTAGCAACAATTGCAAACGAAGATTATGGTGAAATAAGCAAAGAGTTTAAATCAGCAGTTAAACAAATAAATGCAGGAAAACCAGAAAGTACAGCAATAGAAGAAATAGCAGCCCGTAACCCATCCCCATTCTTTAGAAGAGCTTTATGGCAGATATCAAATGGGGTTAGAACAGGTACTGATTTGCAAATTGTTTTAAAAGAGATAATTTCAAGTATCTCAGATGAGCAAATAATTCAAATACAAAAATATGGTTCACAATTAAATCCATTAGCAATGTTATACATGCTAATAGCAGTTATTCTTCCATCACTGGGGATTACATTTTTAGTTATAATCTCTTCTTTCACCTCCTTAAACAGCTTTACAACTAAATTAGCATTCTGGGTTTTATTTAGTTTATTCTTAATCCTGCAAATATTGTTTTTAGGTATAATCAAAACAAAGAGGCCGACACTACTAACATGATCCATAAATTATTTGGTTACTTATACCCAAGAAGAATACGAGAATCTTATAATGTCTTACTAGCTTATAATCACTTTAATTACAATGTTGAAAAATTTCTTGGTACAAGCTTAATTATAATTACCATAATCAGTGCAGTATTGGGTGTTTTAATAGAATATTACCTAGGCATACCTTGGTTCATAAATGTAATAATCATATTTATCCTATTGCAAATCTATGAATATACATTGCTCGTCTTGCACACAGATAGAATTGCATCCAAAGTTGAAGAAATAATCCCAGATGTTTTACACTTAATTAGCTCAAACTTAAGATCGGGATTAACAATAGATCAAGCCTTGATATTAAGCGCAAGACCGGAATTTGGTCCTTTAGAAAGAGAAATTTACAAGGTTGGAAAAGATATAACACTAGGAGTACCAATTGAAAAAGCATTAACAGAATTTGGTTATAAAATAAAGTCCGATAAACTAAAAAAAACCATTCAGCTTATCATAACAGGTTTAAGATCAGGCGGAGAATTAGCAAACCTACTAGAAGAAACTGCTGAAAATTTAAGACAGCAGAATATAGTAGAACAAAAAATTCGAAGTTCAGTTGCAATGTACTTTATCTTTATCTTTATAGCTGTTGGAATCGGAGGTCCAATATTATTTTCACTAAGTTCATTTTTAATAGAGATACTTGCAAAAGTTTTAGGGGAAATAAGTATAGAAAGCATAAAAACCACCTTGCCTGTTACATTTACTAAGATAACAATAGGAACAGATTTTGTTATTATGTTCTCAATAATCTCTTTAGTAACAACTTCAATCTTAAGCAGTTTAGTTCTAGGGTTAATTGTAAAAGGTAAAGAAAGAGAGGGCGCAAAATACATCCCAATTTTAATTTTAATTACAGTAGTTGTATTTTACACTGTCAGATACCTAATGGAAAAATTGCTATCTAATTTATTATTGTTTTAAAATATATTTTAATGAATAATTATATTTAAATATCCCTCTTGATAAATTTCAATAATGAATAAGTGGATAGGAAAAACCGAGTCCCTAGAAGACTCTTTAAAAAGAACAAAAAATAATATTCTTAAAGTAGAACAAGATAGCAGTCCAAATTTTACTCCATCACAATATGATCTAGGAGTTTTAATAACAGAGGCATTCAGACTATATTCAAAACACCATGATTTAATCCATGCAAAAGAACCTGAACAAAAATATCCAATATCAAAAGAAACACTAGATGAACTTAATAAATACTTTTTAATTATAAATCATATAACGAAATATGTTGCAAAAAGAGAAGTTCGATTTTTATCTATAAAGGATATCACTTCTTAAGATAATTCACTCAAATATTTCAATTCTTTCTTAAACTCTGAAAAGTCAGCAGTTCTAATAAGCTTACCCTGAACAAAATTTCCTTCACTGCTGCCAATTATCTCATAACCTTCCAAACTTTTTTGCATCGTAAGTAAAATGACAGACTCTCCAAAACTCTTATCAATTTTTATTTCAATTGGTATAATTTGTTCCATTTCTCCTTTTCTAATATAACGAACACCAGGAAATCCAACACCCATACCATATCTCAGAAGTACACCAGGGTAAAATTCTATAAAATCACCATTAAAATTTACTTTTTGTTCTTGACTAACCATCTGCTCTAAATCTTTGGTATTCTCTACATGAATATCATTAAGCATATCTAAAAAATTTCCTGCAATCTCGCTTAACTCTTCCTTAGAGATATTCATAAGTTTCTTTAATATTCTTTATTTATAAATCTTTCCATTATTATTACTTTTAAGTTATAAATACTATTCATAATTTCTCCATCTTAGCTTTCAAAGAATCCTCAGAATTTTCTTGATGCAGCCTTAAAATTCCAACTAGCATCACAACTGCAAATAAGGGTATTAAAGCCAGTTTAGAAGCCAAAACTAAATACTCTGCTGGCAATTGTATAGACTCTAAAGCAGTTTTAATAGAAGGGTAATTAATAGATAATCCATTAATAAAATCAAAAATCAGAACTATAAAATATAAAAATAAACCAAATTTAAATGTTCTTAAGTCATAAGCAGTTTTATTCTCTAATCTACTAAAAAATACCAATCCTAAAAAAGATCCAATAATTGATAGCATTAATATTATAGATTGTATCATAATTCAACCTCCCTCTCCAATCTTTTAACTCTTTCATCTTTCGCCTCAATCTCTCTTTTTAATATCAAAACTTCCCCTTCTAATTTATCTAATTTAGCATCCTTCTCATTAACCTCAGCCATTTCCTTTTGAATAGTTTTCTTTTGTTTCTCAAAACTATCAATATCCTCTTTCAATTTCTTTTCTTTTCCTTTAATATCCTTCTCTTTAATTTCTATTTTGGATTTCTTTTCCTCTAATTTAGCCATTTCTTTATTAATATCGTTTAAACCTTCCTCTCTCTTGCTTAAATCATCCTCTTTTATTTCTAGCAATTTCCTCTCCTCTTTTAACTCTTGTTTGGTTTTTTCTAATTTCTCAATTTTCTTATTTGCAAATTCAATCTTCTTTTCAGAATCCTTCTCTTTATTTGCAATCTCTCTTTGTTTATCATCAATCTGCTTAGAAACCTTTTTTAATTCTCTATCCAAAGCTTTTAACTTATCCTCTCTAGGTTTTATTTTAGACTTTCCCCTTTCAAATTCCTTTAAAGACTTTTCAAAATCATCTTCTTTCCTTTTAATTTCTTTTAATTTTATATCTAATTTTTTATTAACTTCACTCTCTTTCTTTTGTAATTCTAAAACCTTATTCTTGAAAATCAAATACCTTCTTTTCAACTCCCTTCTAGCCTCTTCTAAACTATTAACCTCAATCTTTTCCAATTCTTCAGGACTTAATTCCCTTGGATCTAAACCTTCAAAATTATAACTTTCTTTATGCTCAGCCTTAATCTTCTTACCCTCAACATTTTTATCTTTATGCTCAGCTTTAATAGAAAAAACTACAAAAACTATAAATATTAATAATTCTAAAATCAACCCTATAATTAGTCTTGCATCAGAAGGATCAGGTAAAAATTTTAATGCCTTTAGAGCAATTGGGAAGAATAAAAGCAGGATTATCCCCAGAGCCTTGAATAAATCCTCACTTATTAAAGATCTAAGCCTATACCAAAAGATAATAGTAATTAAAAGGATTATAGAAGCTACTATGAGTTGTACATTTGAAAATAGTTCAACGCCCCCCATTATTTCTTAGGGCTCTTAGACATTTATAAAAGTTTCGTTTAGCAACTACTCTAAAGTGGGTTCATTCGGCAATAAATTCTTCATCGCTTATAGAAACTTCCTCATCAGATTTTACAATTCCCCTGTTTTTAAGATACTCCTTAGCCAAAATCCAGAATATCAGGCCTAAACTCTTTTTACCCTTGTTATTGCAGGGCACTACCACGTCTAATAAATTAGTCTCATTATTAGTGTCACATAAAGATATAATTGGAATTCCCATCTTAAAAGCATCTTTAATCGGATTTCTATCAGGTAAAGGGTCAACAGCCAATAAAACCTTGGTTTCAATAAAATTCTCCAAATTAGTATTCGTTAAAATCCCAGGAGGATATCTACCAGGAAAACATCTTATACTAGTTAACCTTTGAAATAATTTAACAGCCTTCCACCCATTCTCCCTTCTGCAAACAACTAAAATTTCTTCAGGTTTAAACTTAGATAAAAATTTAGCAGCTAGACTTAATCTTCTATCTACTTCTTGAACATTTAAAACACTTAAACCATCAGGTCTTGTTTTATAAATAAAAGGCTCCATATAAGTTGTTCTAAATTTAGTCCCTATATGAATCCCTACTTTTAAATATTTATCTATAGGCACTAATAAATTCTGCTGTTCTTGCACCATAAATAAATAAACAAAGTAAATGATTTATAAAGTTAACGAAAAAAAATAAAAAAAAGAGATTAAATTCTTTTTTTAATCTCGCCTAATAGACCCTCAGCTTCCTTCTTCATTCCTAAGCCAAAGCCTATTCCTAAAGCCAAAGCTATACCCACCCCTAAAGCTGCTACAATTATTAGCACTAAATTTTCTAATAATGTAACCTGTGGTAGTACTAATCTCAATGCAACAACTACAAAGATAATCATCAAGATTATCTTCAAAACTTTAGCTGTAAATCTAACACTTGATAACTCACTTGCTCTGGTTACCTTTGATTCAACAAAGTGAGCTAAAGCAAGACCAACTATTAAAACTGCTGCTGCAAACAAAACATTTGGAAGCCATAAAGCAAATCTACTAAGAAGACTGGAAATAGTATCAAACTTTATTAATGAAACAGCCTGTGTCAAGAAGGCAACAAATGTGAACCACTTAATAAACTCTCCAACTATTGCTGACCCATGAACCCTCTTCTTTGATATTTGCTCTCTTTCAATCCACTTATCAAAACCTAATCTTAATAATATAACCCTAGATACATGGCCTAAAGCCAGTCCAACAAAATAACCTACAATTAAAACAACCACAGCCCCAATTAAATATGGAACCTCTCCAACAATCG
>Ga0209541_10001182_pt1 | contig 52283 bp, 64 predicted proteins | sample RifCSPlowO2_01_FD_184027 | JGI IMG/M metagenome (GOLD analysis project Ga0209541, IMG submission 184027) | Groundwater microbial communities from Rifle, Colorado - Rifle CSP2_plank lowO2_0.1 (SPAdes) (version 2) | ecosystem: Environmental > Aquatic > Deep subsurface > Groundwater | place... | reverse complement strand
CTCCTTTACTGCCCTTGCTTTTGAGCCAGTCGTGAAACTTCTTGCTTACGGGAATTGTTGTTATGTCACTCATAAGCTTATAACTTTTATAATTACTATATCTATTTTTCTGTTTTGTGAAGTTTTGACTTAATCTTGATTATTTTAAAGGGCTGCACAACCATTCACTATTCAATCTATACTGTCTTGGCTTCAGCCATCCAAATGCTGACAACTTAATGCCATAAGTATAGGCTTTAAGGCAGTTTCAAGAATAGGGTTTGTTAAATTTGAAATTCTACTCATACCAACAAAAAATTTATATATAACTCATTCAAATGCATATTCAAATGCATATTCAATAAGCTATATTTGAAGATGAGGTAAAATTAGTTTCATTCAAATGTCATTCGAATAAAAATGGCTAACATAAATCTGCCAAAGGGTGCATTGCAAAAAGAGGCTTTCAAATCATTGCCTGCAAAGGAGAAAGAAGAGTATTTACGCAACCTACTAATAAAGGTTCTTGAGCTTAACCCAGAAGGCATTATAATATCTCAAATAAAAGAGGCTACTGGCTTGACTTATTCTACACTTTGGCATCATCTTGAGATATTAAGCTGCACTGCGCAATGCCATAAGATACCCAGGGGCAATTTAGATGTTTACCATCCTACAGGAAAGAGCGTTCATTTGAATGACTACAATAAAGGCAGAGTGCTCTACACAATAAGCACAATTGAAGAGAGAGAAGGAAAATTTGTCAGTGTGCATGAAAAAAGGGAAAATAATCTAGGCAATCAAACTGTTGTCGGTGGCATAGGCATACCAATTGAGCTAGTAGATGATTTAATTAAAACTCTTAGCAAAGTTAGAGGTAAAGGCAAAGGCGTAACCGCTGAGACGCTTTTAGAAGAAGGAATGCTTAAAAAAGAAGGAGCTAAATCCGAAGAGCTTTTTGAAGCAGGGCTGATTAAAAAGGGGAAATAGCTAAAAAGCTAAAAGAAATGTTTTTATAGATAATATACAAAAGATAGCAAAAGAGGTGGGATAAATGAAATTTGGCATATTGTACGACTTTATTTCTATGTTTGGTAAGACAAAAGAGTCAGAAAACATAACTGCAGAAGAGCTTCTAAAGGCAGGATTGGTTAAAAAAGAGAGAAAATGGACATAGATACAACAATAAATTTAATAGCAGCGATTTTAGCTTTTGCAACCAGCTTTTATTTGTTAGCTCTGGCAAGAAAATCACTTAACGGCCTTAGGAGGGGATTTATGTTAACAGGGCTTGGGGTATTAATAGCCTTGGCAATTCATTCATCCGCTAACTTCATTCGAGAAATGGGCTATTTAAGCATGCAACAATATAGCATACTAGAGTCAGTCACTATCATAACCGGCTCAATTTTACTTTTAGCAGGAGTTTATATTTTATATCATACAATCAAGCAGGTAGCAGAAAGAAAAAGCGATAAAAAATGAAATTGAAAATAATCCTGTTGGCATTAATGCTGGTATTATTTGCTTTGCCTGTATTTGCAAACCATGAAGAAAATGGCATTAACATTCCCTCTTTAGCGCTGGACTTAGTGCTTATTGGAGGCATTGCTGTAATGTACTTTGGCAGTGTGTTTGCCGGCGAGCTTAAAGCAGCATTTAATTATATTTTCATTGGGCTTGCTGTATTCGCAGTTAATCATCTTATAGAAACCATTATGATTGCGCTGGGCGCAGGGCTTGACGCTAGTGAAATAATCCACAGGGTAATACATCTTGCTGGCTTTGCATTTATATTCTACGGATTTTACAGGGTAAGAAAGGTTTGCGCTTCTCTAAAATCTAAAGGCAAAATATGAATAACAAAAAGGAGTCGAAAGAAGAAAGATGAAAAAGCTGCATAAACTATGCTTTGTCTTGTTTATTGCAATATTTGTAATTCCATTAGTCACAGCCCAAATGACAGAAGACTGCATGGGCAAACATATTATCTGGAGCAATTTTCCTTTGATGTATGCTCTTGACATTATTATAATAATTGCGGCAATTTTTGCTGTCTATGTAGGGCAGCAGATGCTAAGCCGCGAGCTTAAATCAGTCTTTATGTACATATTTGTTGGCATGATGCTGATAGCTCTGCATTATTTGCTGGACTTATATGCCATGCTCACAAACAATATGGTTATGATGACATTTGTTTACATGGACTTGTTTTGGGTGTTGAATGTAATGGCTTTCATCTTATTTGTAATGGGCTTCTACAAAATGAATGCGCTTTTCAGGAAAATCGCTAAATAAAGCCATTCAAACAAGCCCAAATTTATCATTTCAGCCTCTTTTATTTGAATTTACGACTTTGCTTTCTCAAGCTTTTTCGCAAAATTGGCAAATGATACTGCCATGTAAAACAAAATGCCCAAGCCGATTAATTGAAGAATATGTTCCACCAGCTCTGCTGTATCTTCAAGCTCCTCTGTCAGCGGCTCTTTATAAAAGCCGGTTGCATGCGCTATTTCCAGCAGTTCAACAGCAGCAAGGCTCAGGAAATGCACAAGCAGGAATGCAAGCAGCAATGCAAAGATTTTCTTTGACTCGCCTGCAACAAACTTGTTTATGTTGAATAAAAACACCAAGAAAACCACTAATGAAAGAATTAGTATAATTACATCAAATCCAAACTCTATAGTGGCTATTGCATGCGCCATTTTAGCTTTTGAAACTTGTTTTTATATAAATATCTCTTTTAATTTAAAAGTAACTAAATCTTAATGTCTCCCTTTCTTAAAACTTCCAGTCTTTCTTCAATCCTTTTTTTGTCTTTTTCATAGGATTCTTTAGAGATGAATCCTGATTTGTAGGCTGCCTCCAAAGCATTCAGCTCCCCTTCAAGTTTGGCAATTCTTTCCAAAGGAGCCTTTTTCTCCAATTCAGAAATTTCTTTTTTCTTTTTTGAGGCATTATGCAGATAACTGCCAATTACAAAAGCTATAACTAATGCAATCGCAGCAGCAAAACTTATGATGTAATTTTTCAATTGCCTGAAGCCCAATTCCTCGAACTTTGCCTTCACCTCAAATGTGTCAGAGCCGGAGCCGAGCACTGTGCTGTTGGTTGACACTTCAACAAATGCAACATAGGTTCCTGCTTTCATTTCAGCGGGTATCAGCAGTTTTCTTACAAATGCAGCTTTTGTTTCAACAAATGTAGATTCCTGCTCGCTTGCCAATGTATTTTCTTTGGAGTCCTTGATTGAATACCTTACATCAACATTGCCGGCTCCAAAGCCTCTTAGATTAGTCAGTTCAATCTGTATTAATATCTCGCCACCCAGGAATATTTTTTTGTATTCAGGAAGCACATATATATTTATATCAAACAATTGTGTTGTGCTGTCAAATAAAGTGTATCTGGTGCCGTTTTTTTCAATGTAAACCTTTGCAGTCCCGTTGGATGTGACAGAGCCGGTCGCCTTAAGTGACTTTATAGTGCCCGGATTTTTCACATTCCATTCATAAGTGCCGCTTTCATCTATCTGCAGATTAAGGTTTTCGCTGAAAACAGTCTCTTTGCCTTGGATAACCTTGCCTGTGATTGACGGCTCTTTAAACAGAACAATCGCCAAAACAGCAATGGCAGTAATCCAAATAGCCAAGTTTACACCAATATTTTTCTTTTTATACGGCTTTTTCTTATGCATTTAGTCTATTTCCTCCACTTGGTATTTAATAAGATTTGGATTTTGCTACTTATTTTTGTATATCAAATACCTTTGTCCATCTTTTTCTATATAAACCTTCACAGTGCCGTTGCCAACAACGCTGCCGCTTGCCTTAAGCGACTTGATGCTGCCCGGATTTTTCACATTCCATTCATAAGCGCCGCTTTCGTTTATTCTAAGGCTTAAGCTTTCATTATAAGCTGTTTCCTTGCTTAAAACAGCATAACCAACAACAGACGGCTTAAACAAAAACAAGCTCGTTATTATCAGCGCTAAAACAATAAACGGAGTTGCGTATGCTGCAAACGGCCTCTGAGCCTTAAATTTAACAAGCCTTTCTTTTATTGTCGGCTTTAGCTCCTTTTCCTTAAAAATAAATTTAAATGATTCTTCTACGCTTTTTTCCTGCGCGTCCAAGATACTTTCTTTTATTGCATTGCCAGCCTGTTCAGCATTCTTTAACTTTGCCTTGTATTTTTCAATATCCTGCAAGTGGAATTTAATCCAGTCATTTAGGTAAGAAATTTCCTCCTGCAGGCCTATATCCTGCAATGGGCCGTTTAATTTTAAATTCTGCTTTGTATTTGCATCATTAAGCAGATTAACTAGGATAATTTTGTCGTCATTTAATTTTCTTATTTTATCCTCTAGTTCAATCAGTTTTCTCTTCCATTGCTTTGTTAATTCATCATTCATTTTTCTTCTTGTAATTATTGTAGACTGTCCAGATGTTCCTTTCATCACGCTTCAGCAGCACGGCAATTTCGCTGTATCTAAGATTGAATTTGTCCTTCAGATAGCAAACAATTGACTCCAGAACGCTGAATTTTCTGTCGGTGAAAGCGGAAACAGGAATAAAGAATTTTGACTCCTTTGCAGGCAGTTTATCTTCTCTTTTCTTTACAGCATTATTGTAAGTAGTCCATATTGTCCTGCTGTTCCTGTTTAACAATGATGCAATCTTGGAATAATTGATATCAAGATCTTCTTTCAGGTACTTGCAGACAGCCTCTAAAGCGCTTAAATTTTCAGCCTCGAATATTGAAACGGGAATCAAAATTTCTTTTGATATCGGCTTTTCCTCTATCAGGCTTAAAATTTCAGAAGGAGAAAGATTGTACTTTTCTTTTATATCATCAATGATCAATTTTAGAATTTGGAAGGATTTGTCGCCCTTGACAAAATTAAGATCGCTATCTTTAGCTTCTTTGGCATAAGCATACAATCTTTTATAGATATCTTTCCTCATTTTTAGGTTGTTTTACTTATAATTTATGTAATATCTATTTAAATTTTACTATTTTAAATGAGAAATAACCTAAAAAATATGTATTAAAATATTATTTCTATGAAATATTATATAAGTAAAATATATATTTTATAAGTAATAATAAATATTATATAAGTAAAATATATATTTTATAAGTAATAATAAATATTATATAAGTATTAACATATAGAGAATTTTGAATATCTATATAATTGTCAAAATTCTCTAAGAGAACTTTGAATGTAAAGTGATGAAATGGCAGGTTATTCAAAGTTCTCTATATAATATATTAGAACTAACCATTATTTTCCAGCTTTTCTATGAACCTGCATTTTGGGTACCTGCTGCAGCCGTAAAATTTGCCATAAATACTTCCTCTCAGCACAATGTCTCCTTCATTGCACTTTGGGCATTTCCTTTTGACATCGCCTTTTGCAATTGCCTTTGCCTGAATGCCGGCTTCTCCTTCAACATTCTTGCTCGGGCACTTTGGGTTAAGGCAGAATTCCATTGGCTGCTTCGCCTTTTTGATGGCAAGAACTTTTGGAAAGCCGCAAACCTCGCAGTTTTTCTTTGCCGGCTTTATGAATGCGTTTTTCGGCAATGAAAAAACCGTCTTGCAGTCCGGATATTTGTTGCATGCCGCAAAACTTCCAAATTTTCCCCTCCTTATTGTTATATTTCCTTCCTTGCAAACTGGGCAGATGCCGAGAAAAGCCATCTCATCCTGCGTTTCCCTGTTTGCCTTTGAAAGCTCCTTGCCGATTTCCTTCTCATGCTTTTTGAAATCAGCAATTATTCTTGTTATGGCGTCTTTTGCATCCTCCAGAATATTCTCCTTTTTCTGCCTCATCTCCCTTATTTTCTCCATCTCAATTTCAAAATGCCTTGTTAGTTCCTCGTCAAGTATTTTTGGGCAGTATTTCTCCAGAGTTTCAATCGTTGAAATTCCCAGATTAGTTGCCTCTATGGTCTTTCCCTGCACATAGCCCCTGTTGAACAAAGTATCAACAATTTCAGACCTTGTTGCTTTTGTGCCAAGATTCCTTTTTTCAAGCTCTTTTATTATGGATGCTGGAGTGTATCTTTTAGGCGCTTGCGTTTCTTTGCCAAGAAGCTCAATTTTATTGACTTTTATTTTATCATTTTCATTCATATTTGGCAGCTCAATTTCCTCCAGTTTTACATAAGGCGCATAATAAATGTGCCAGCCTTTTTCTATAGTTCTTGTTCCTTTTGCGATGAAAATCTCCTCATTGCAATTGATTTCAACAATTATTGTTTCCCTTACCGCATGCTCTGCAAATGTTGCAAGAAATCTCTTTGCAACCAAGTCATAAATCTTTGATTCCCTTTCCTTTAGGCCCTTTGCAATGATTCCAGTCGGGAAAATGGCAGGGTGCGCCGGGTCTGTTTTTTTGCCGTTGTTTGGAGTTAATTTTGACTTTTTCAGCAGCGCTTTTGCCAATTCATGATATTGTTTTTGCTCTGACAGGTCATTAAGGATTTTTTCGTAGCCAATCGCTGCAGGCAATTGCTGGCTTGATGTCCTTGGATATGAGATAAGCCCTGAAGTGTAAAGCTCCTGCGCAATACTCAATGTTTCTTTTGGAGAAATATTAAAGCACCTGTAAGCCTCTACCTGAAGAGAAGTCAGGTCAAACGGAAAAGGAGGCATTTGGTTGAATTGCTTTTTTTCAATCCTGCCAACCTTTGCTTCGTTTGCATTTCTTGTTTTCTCAATTACCTTGTCAGCTTCGGCTTTTTTCCAGAATTTATCAGTTTTGTGCCATGCAGTTATTGCCCGCTTGCCATACTCCCCAATTAATTCTATCTGCCAGAATGGAACGGGCTTGAATGCCTTGATTTTCTTTTCCCTGTCAACAATGATTTTTAATGCAGGCCCCTGCACCCTTCCTGTTGACATTATTTTGAACGAGCCTGTGTTTTTTATTGCTGATGTCAATGCGCGAGAGTAATTTATTCCATTGATCCAATCTAAACTGTGCCTTGTTTCTCCTGCCTCTGCCTGTCCCCAGTCCAAATGCGGCATTTTGTTTTCATATGCCTTTACCAAGTCAGGCTTTGTTAAAGTTGAAAACTTCATCCTGTTTGCATCCTTTTGCTTGCATGCATAGCGCATGACATTCAGTCCTATGACCTCCCCTTCCTGATCGTAGTCAGTTGCTATTGTGAAATGATTGGCATTTTTGCATAATTTTTTTATAGTGTCAAGGTATTTTTTTGTGAATTTTGATTCTTTTGAGGTCTCGGAAACTGGCTTCCATTCTATGTCAAACACTGGAAATTTCCATCCTTTCTTCTCTTTTTCTGCAAGCCCGTACAAATGCCCGACAGCGCATGCAACAACAACATCATTTTTTCCGTGGGTCACTTTGTAGTATGGAACGCCCTGGTAGCTTTCCTTTATCGGTTTTCCATCTGCCAAAGCCTCTGCTATCCTTTTGGCTGCATTTGGCTTTTCTGTTATGATCAACTCATACATAAGTGTAGAATTTGGCTGATTATTTAAAAAAGTTATGAAAATAGGAATTTTTGGAACAAATCCTGTTTAATTTCGCAGTAAATCAGCGACGATAAAATAAAAAAACATTTTAATAAAAAACCAGTTAGATAAATTTATCAATCAAAAAAACCATAAATTAAAAAACAACAAACAATTCTTTATTTTTATGCACGATGAAATCGTCAAAAAAATAATTGAAGCCATCAACGAAAAAGAAGCAATAACAAGTACGTTCCCAAAATTTTCTGGAGAAGGCTACAGGACATGCAAAATTGATATTAACAATTTTCATGAAATAATCAGATTAAATGACGACAAAAGGATTGCTTTTGTCGACGGTGGAAATGCGGAAATAATCGGCTCTGCAAATTTTTCATTAAGTTTGATAAGAGTTTGTTACGCAATTTATAAAAATAACAGAAAAATTATATCTAAAAAATTTGAGATTTTTGCCTTTGTCCAGGCAATAAATAAAAATGATGAAATATACTACGAAACGTCTTTTTTTCAAACAAAAAATTTTATTGATTTTATTGATTTAGGGGGAATATCTTTCAATTCTTTCGACCACACCCTAATGCTAGGCGTTAACAGAGTGGAAATAAGCAATGTTGCAAGTGCAATAAGAAGATTTGCAGAATTAAAACTGGCAAAAATGGTTGCCGACAACAGATTATCAGATATCATTGTTCTTGATGGCAATCTTCAAAGCACTTTGACGAATGAAAGCGAATATCTAAGCCAGCTTTATGAGTCCTGCGGCAAAAATAACATAATTTTGGCTGCTTTGAGCAAGACAAACTCTTTGTTTACAGACAATGGAGACTTGCTGAGCGCAGTTTTGAGCAGCATAAGCAAGATTCAGTCATGGTTTTATCACCCGATTGTTGAAATAAAAAACACAAACCATAAGGCAGAGATGTTTTTTGCCAAATTCCACGAAAATTCAAGGCACGTTTTCAGGCTTGAAATTTTTAATGCTCAAAAGGGAAAAGCAGAGGAAACAATCAGCATTTTGGCAGGCAACTGCGCTGATCCAATCTTTATCGGTTATCCTTATGGGCTGATTGAAGCGGACAAGACTGCAAGAATAGGCAACAATGAAAAAGAATCCTTAAAAATGATGTTTTTAGTTAAGCTTAGTAACAAAAATATTGAGAAATACCTTAATTCCAAAAATGCCCATGACATTTTGGATAGGATAAGTTTTTAAATAGAAAAATAAATGATTTTTTCATGTATGATGTAATAACTGTCGGCAGCGCCACACTGGATGTTTTTGCGAAAACAAGATTTTCCGAGCTTATCAAGATAATAGATCCAAAAGGAGAGACAGATTTGCTTGCTTTCCCAAGCGGCTCGAAAATACTTGTTGACGAGCTTGAATTTACAGTTGGAGGCGGGGGAACAAACACAGCTGTTGCGTTGTCAAGGCTTGGCCACAAGGTTGGCTTTATTGGCAAGCTCGGCACCGGCACAAATTCTGATTTTATATACAAAAACATTAAAAAAGAAAAAATAGATTTGCTATGCGCGCATGGAAAGGGGCATGCAGGCTATTCTGTCATTCTTGACACTTTAGAGCACGACAGGACAATTTTGGCTTACAAGGGCATTAATGACGAGTTAAAAAGCAAAGACATTCCATACAAAAAGCTCAAGACAAAATGGTTTTATTTTGGTGCCATGCTTGGGGAGTCCTTTCACACCCTGGAGAGACTAGCAGAATTTGCGCAGCAGCATAATATAAAAATTGCTTTCAACCCAAGCACTTACATTGCCGAGAAAGGGACGCGCCATCTGAAGCACATACTCAGCAGGACAGAGTTGCTGATTTTAAACAGGGAAGAAGCAGGCATGCTGGTCGGAAAAGATTCAATGGAAGGGCTTTTGTTCAAGCTCAAAAGCCTGGGACCGAAAATTGTTGCGATAACTGATGGCAAGAATAAATTGCTTGTAATTGATGAAAAATACATTTACACTGCCAACCCTCCTTTTGTAAAAATTGTTGATACTACAGGAGCAGGAGATGCTTTTGCTTCATCTTTTCTAAGCTGGCTTATAAGAAAAAATGACATTGAGTTTGCAATCAGGCTCGGAATTGCAAATTCGCAGTCTGTTATAATGCATTACGGCGCAAAGAATATTTTGTTGAGTTACAAGGAAGCGCTGAAAGCGATGAAAAAATTAAAAGTCAGGATACATAAGAAGAAAATTAAATAAAAAATAATTAAACAAACTTTTATTCCAAAGCAATCATCACATCATTTCCTTCAACTTTAACCTGATAAGTCTGCACTTTTGCAGTCGGCACAACAGGGGAAACACCGGTCTTGACATTGAAGCGCCAGCCGTGCCAAGGACATGCTACAGTATCTCCTTCAAGCATCCCCTCTCCTAAAGGGCCGCCTCTGTGAAGGCATGTGTTGCTTATGGCAAAAAATTCACCATCTACATTAAATAAAGCAACTTCTATGCCATTAACATTTACGACCTTGTTTTCACCTGGCTTTAAGTCTGAAGTGCTGGCAACCTTTACGAAATTTGGCATTTAACATACACCCCCAATAAAATAAGATTTTGTATGCTTATTTAAATTTTTTGTTACAATCATTTTTATGATACCAATCATTTTAAAATAACTCAAAGAAATAATAAAAAATAAAAACCTTTATATGTACAAATCGAAATAACAAACTTAAAACAAGAGGTAGTATTGATTTGGGCAGGAAAAACAAGTTTATTCTGTGGTTTAATGAGCTTTCCATCAAAGATATCCCTCTTGTAGGAGGAAAAAATGCCTCTTTGGGTGAAATGTATATAAACTTGACAAAAAATGGAGTCAAGATTCCAAACGGATTTGCTGTCACATCTCATGCCTACAATCACTTTCTTGAAAAAGCCGGAATTAAAAGCGAGCTTAAAAAAATAATAAAAAGCCTGCGCAAAGACAAAAAAAACCTTGCAGATATAGGAAAAAAAGCGCGCGAAACAATCCTGACGTCAGAATTGCCTGGCAATTTGAAAGAAGGAATAAATCATGCCTACAAAAATTTGTGCAAGCAGTATGGCGCTAACACAGATGTTGCAGTCAGGAGCTCTGCAACAGCAGAGGATCTGCCTGATGCAAGCTTTGCAGGCCAGCAGGAAACTTATCTTAACATAAGGGGAGAGCATGCATTGACAGAAGCGTGCAAAAAATGCTTTGCCTCCTTGTTCACAAACAGGGCAATTTCTTACAGGGTGGACAAGCATTTTAATCATTTCAAAGTTGCTTTGTCAATTGGAGTGCAGAAAATGGTGAGAAGCGACATGGCATGCTCCGGAGTCATGTTTTCAATTGACACAGAAACCGGATTTAAAGACGCTGTTTTGATTAATGCTGCCTACGGGCTTGGCGAAAATGTTGTCCAGGGTTCTGTCAATCCTGACCAATTCTATGTTTTCAAGCCTACATTGAATAAAGGCTTCAAGCCAATTATAAGCAAGAAGCTGGGAAGCAAGAAGATAAAAATGATTTACAGCAAAAATAAGGCAAACCCCACAATTAATGTCCAAGTTCCTGATAAAGAGCGCTTTCAGTTTGTTTTGAATGACAATGAAATCCTGAAGCTTGCAAAATGGTCATGCATTATTGAGGGTTACTATTCAAAAAAAGCAAAGAAGTTCAAGCCAATGGACATGGAATGGGCAAAAGACGGCATTACAAATGAGCTGTATATTGTGCAGGCAAGGCCTGAAACTGTGCAGAGCCAGAGAAACCTGAACGTTCTTGAAGAATATATTTTGAAAGAAAAAAGCGCCGTTATCTTAACAGGGCTTAGCGTCGGCATGAAAATCGGAGCAGGAAAAGCCCATGTAATAAAAAATGTAAAAGACATAAAAAGCTTCAGGCAGGGAGAAATTCTTATAACAGAAAAAACAGATCCTGACTGGGAACCAATAATGAAGATTGCCTCTGCAATTGTAACAAACAGGGGAGGCAGAACTGCTCATGCGGCAATTGTCGCCCGCGAGCTTGGAATCCCTGCCATTGTCGGCACAGAGCGCGGAACAGAAATAGTAAAAACAGGGATTGATGTTACCGTGAGCTGCGCAGAAGGCGAGGTCGGCAAGGTTTACAAAAACAAGCTAAAGTTTGAAATACGCAAAATTGACCTGAAAAAATTAAAAAGGCCAAAAACAAGCATTATGATGAATGTCGGCAACCCCGACCAAGCATTTGAATTCTCCTTCATACCAAATGACGGCGTTGGGTTGGCAAGGGAAGAATTCATTATAAGCTCTTACATTAAAGCCCATCCGCTGGCATTATTGCATTACAGCAAGCTTAAAGACAAAAAAACTAAAGAAATTATTGACGAATTAACCCGCGCTTACAAAAACAAGGTTGATTTTTTTGTTGAGAAGCTTGCGCAGGGAGTTGCAATGATAGGGGCTGCTTTCTATCCCAAAGATGTTATTGTGAGAATGTCTGACTTCAAGAGCAATGAATACGCTAATTTAATCGGAGGCAATGATTTTGAGCCAAAAGAGGAAAACCCGATGCTTGGCTGGAGAGGCGCTTCAAGGTACTACGCTGGAAACTACAGGGAAGCTTTTGGATTGGAGTGCCTGGCGATGAAAAAGGCAAGAGATGAAATGGGCCTGCATAACATAAAGCTGATGATTCCTTTCTGCAGGACTGTTGATGAAGCAAAGCTTGTGGTTGCCGAGATGAAAAAGTATGGGTTAGAGCAGGGCAAAAACGGCCTGGAGATTTATGTAATGTGCGAGATTCCAAGCAATGTTATTTTGGCTGATGATTTCGCAAAGATTTTTGACGGTTTCAGCATCGGAAGCAATGACTTAACACAGTTGACTCTTGGATTAGATAGAGACTCAGAGCTCGTATCAAGGCTTTATGATGAAAGAAATCCCGCTGTTAAAAAATTAATTGCAGAAGTTATAAACAAATGCAAAAAAAATAAGACAAAAATAGGGATATGCGGGCAATCTGCATCAGATTTTCCAGAATTTGCTCAGTTTTTGGTAAGGTGTGGTATAGATAGCATATCACTAAATCCTGATACAGTAATTAGAACTACAATAAAAATTTTAGAGACAGAGAAACAGTTACACAGAAAGAAGCACTGACCACTGGACATCTCTGCCTAAAGTTTATAAAGCAAATCTACTTCTAAATTTGAAAAAGAGAACACGCAAAACTCCCAAATTAAGTATTTTGGTCTTTGACACAAAATCCTTTTACGGAGTTTCGCTTAACGTTCTCTTTTTCTTACGACTCCAAAGTCTTTGAGAAAAAAAACTTTGGAGGTTGATAAAAATGTATAAAATAAGCACATTTGATTATTTGAAAGATTTTAAGAGAATTCATGTTAAGATTACAAATGAGTTCTTTTACAAGATTAAGAATAAAATTCTTGAAGAGCACAATAATTTAACTAAATATAATAAAAAATTCTTAATAGCAAATTATATTACTTTACAATCAGAATTTAAAAAGAATATTTACCATCCATTTTATAGAATTCTAAAGATTATTGAAACTTTAAATATTTCTAAAGAAGAATTATATTCTAATATTATTGGCTTTTATAATTGGGGTTCTCATAGTAATTGCGAAGTAAAAATCTCTCAAGAATTAAACATAGACGAATTTTTTGTAGAAGGGTATGCTTTATACTTAGCCGAAGGAGATACAGGTTTTAGTGGCACTAAAAAGCCAGATGGTTTTAGATTTACAAATGCAGATGCAAATGTTATTAATCACATCATAAAATGGCTTAAAACTTATTTTCCTGGGAATGAATTTTATGTTGTAGCAATTAACCCTCAAGGTACTTTAGTCGATTTTGATAGAATTAAAACATTGATTAATTGTAACAAAATAATTTTAAAAGAGGATTCTTATAATAAAATCATAAAGTATAGAATCATACTTGATAGAGTTGTTTTAATTGACTTAATCCTTTCAATAGAATCTACAATCAAAGAACTTTGTTTTAAAGATCCAAAACTTGCAGCAGCTTATGTTAGAGGTATGATGATTGGTGAAGGAACAGCTTACTTCAACAGAAGCAGATATGTAAGAATTGAGATGAGGAATGAAAAAGAGATAAAGTATCTACATAAGCTCTTAACGCTGTTAAATTTTGACTGCAAGCCTGTTTTAAGAAGCAACAGATACAATATGTGGAGTTTGTATATTGGAGCTAAACAATTAGAAAAATTTGCTAGAGAAATAGGTTTTGGGGTTCATCAAGAAAGGCAGCAGATTCTGGAGCAAGGAGTTTCCAAGATTTTGAGGGTAAATCAGTATTGTTAATTATTTTCTATAATGCAAATTAATAAAACAAGTTCAAATTTAATTCTTTTCTATATTGAAAATTTTAAAAAACAGCATCATTTAACATTATTAATTAAAGAATTAATTTATCTCTTTTTCTTCTCTTTGTTCTTTTTACCGCCAAATCCAAGTACAGAAAAACCCTTATAGCCGAGATAAATCAGTACTGCCAATGCAATTCCAAGGATTATAAACCTTGCCCAGTCTGCCAATTCGCTCCAATAATTTGTTGTACCGTAAATTATTGTCAAGACTCCTCCTCCAAATAAGCCTGCGCTTACGCTTGTTAAATTCAAAATAGCTCCGATAATTATCACAATAATCCCAACAATTCCGCTTATGATGAAAACGTTCCTGAAGTAAATGTTTCTTGCTTTGTTGTAATTCTGCTGGCAAAAAGTGCATTCCTTTGCAATTTGGCAGCCATTTTCATCATACTCAAACAGAACATCAGCCTTTTTGTCTGCGCAAGATTTCCTGAAATTGTCATATTGTGTTATAGATTTTGCGCAAACATTCTCGCCAGATTCTTTGAATCTTATTGGATATGGGTAAGCCACCCCATAATTGCCCTCAGAATAAACTACATCTATCGAAGCGCCCCTGCTGCAAAAATCCTCATACTTTGGCTCTTTGTAGAATGCCTTGATACCAAAAACAACAAAGAATACAAAAATTATCGCAATGCTGAACCCAAGTATTGTTTCTTTTATTTTAAATGGCATTTGTCAATTAAATTAAGCGTACTATAAATATCTATTTATTTTCTATATAGAAACAAAAAGTATATAAACAAGTTAAACATTATCCTAATTATGAAGAAAGGTCGTCCAATAAAGTCAGAAATAAGGCAGAACGTAGTTGAAATACTTCATTTCATAAAAAAAGCTTATGGGTATGAGATCTACAAAGTGTACACAGCAATATTCCCAAAAGTCACGTTAAGGAGCATTTACTATCATCTGAAAAAAGGGGTTGACCTTGGGGAATTTGTTGTCAACAAAATTGAGAAAGAAAAAGGCGATTATTCATGGGGCGGAGAAGCTGAAAAGATTTATTATGCGCTTGGCCCGAATGCAAAGCCAACAGGAAATGACAGAGTCAAGGAATATGTCGAGAGCAAAAAGCAAAGTTGATATTTTGATTTTCTTTTAATGTATTAATTTTTGAGTGGTGAAAGAAGAAAAGTTTAAATAGAAATGCATATTCTCAGGATTTATGGTATTTGGGTTGGGTAGTAGACCAAAAACGTATGAGATGCCCCATGGGCAATATTGGACAGTTGAAGACTTAAAGTCAGCTGCAAGAATTGAGGGTTTGGAAACTCATTTGAAAAACTTTGACGTTGCTGTAACATTCGGCGCTGACAAGCCCCGGGATTACACACTGCATCATAAAAATGGATTCTATGGATGGGAAATTGAATTAATTCACCAATCCGGAGAAAATGTTGACCCCATTATAAATGCCTTAATTTCACTTATTGGTGGGCGACCTGCAAGTAAAGAAGCTCCAAATAATGCGAGAGTTTCTTATGTAAGTCCTCAAAGCAAAATTTCATTGAGCGAATTATCAGGTTTTGTTGGTGCATATGGCAATAAGGGCTTAAAAAATCCAAAAATAACAGCTTTCAGGGCTGAAAAAGTTCCAAATAGTGTCTATAAGGATGCCAAAGCAGCTGGACTAAAACTGCAAGAAGTTGTAGAATCTGAAAAATAAATTTTTTTTCTCAATTAAAAACTCCAAACCCTATAGAGACATTGACAAATTGAACAAGAAAAATATCGATTTAATCTAGATAAAAGAAACTAAAATATTCTTGAGGATTATAAAAAGATAAATTAACAGTACAAAACCTAGAAACATATTTGTTTTCTGAATGATTTTTTGGCCTTTATCTTTACCGAATCTATTTATCATGGCTAAACTGAACATCCTGCCGCCGTCAAGAGGTCCCAGAGGAACAAGGTTAAATAGACCTATCCCAAAATTTAGTGTAATGAGCATTTCTATAAGGCCTATAAACCAAATAAACAGATTGGGAAAATTTTTTCCATATTTTGTTTTTATATTCTCCCGAACTTTAATCTCCTGGTCAAGGTAGGCTCCCAAGTAAGGTGAACTTTCATTTTCTGGATTATTTGCAAGTTTTACCTTATAGGTAGAATTATTCGTCCTAATCGTGATTACATCCCCGGGCTTTTTTGCTTTTAAGGCAGAAGAAAGATTTTCTCTGAAAGGAGTTGCTTGGCCATCTGCCTCAATTATGACTTCACCTATGTTTATTCCAGCTCTTTCAGCAGGAAAAGTCTCATTAGATTCCACATACTTCACTATTTTAACACCAGCTGGCTCAAAGACGCTGTTAGCCAATGGGGCTATGGCAAAAATTAAAATTCCCAAGAACAGGAATCCGAAAGCAATATTGGCTAGGGGTCCTGCGGCAAATAGGCTAAGTTGTTCTTTTGCAGGTCTCTTGGCTGTTTCTTTTTCATCAGGCTCGACAAAAGCAACAGGTATAATGGGGACCCAATATTTTTTGATATAGGATAGGACTAAAAGCACAATTCCTGATACAAGCCAAAAATCTGCAGAAAAACTAGAAAAATCAAAACTGTAGAAGGGAGTGGCATCATTGAAATATTTTTTAAACTTTACAATAGCTGAAAACACAATAATAACAAAGCTTATCAATCTTAAATTTACTCCAACAAACGCAAACCCACTTGACTTGATTTTCATTTTGTGGGTTCTTGCTATAAGGCCATGCGAAAATTCATGGACTAAAGCAATAATGAATATTGAGATAATCCAGTACGAGAACGGTATTCCAAATATTCCTGGCACTTCTACAGGTATAGGAAGCACCAAGCCTACAACGGGAGCAGCTTCTGGCTTTGTGAATGTCTTGACAATGCCGTCAATAAGTGTAAAGCAAATCAAAATCATACCTAGAAATCCTATTATTATTCCAATATATCCAAGAACCATCCAGAATTTTCTAAATTTATCTGATAGGGAATCCATTAAACTGATTCCCCATTTTGCCCTGTACATGGAAAAATAAAAATTCGAGAAAATTCTCTTTGTTTTCAGATTTTTTTTCTTTGAAGAGATAAAAATCGTCAGCAGAATAAAGAAAATAATGGAAGCTGCCAGCTCAAAATTAGTCATTTTACTTCTTCCTAACAGCTTTGAATGCCTTGCCTCCGCACCTTCTGCAGCTTACCTTTCCCTGTATTATCTTCATGTTGGGGCTCTTTATCTTGGTCTTGCATTTCCTGCACACAAACACATTCCTGAACTTCCTTACCTCAGCTTCATGAAACTTAACCATTTAATTGCTTCCCTTGACCTGCTTTATAATCTTATTGTCCAAGATTGTCCAGTAAAGCACAGAAGAGCCTTCAACAACCTGGCTTTTGAATTCCTCCGGGATTTTCAGGTCAAATGTTTCATAAGTCTCAGAGTCCATGACATTGGCACTATCGCCATGCAGGCTCAAAACCTGCGCGTTTCTTTTCTCTATAATAGGAACTTCAATATTGTCATGGCCCGGCATCACAACAATCCTTTTTTTTTCATCCATCAATCCAACAGCCGAAATTCTTACTTTTGAATGGCCGTGCTTGCCAGGCTTTGAGATTTCAACATCAACAACCCTGCAGGCAGCCCCTTCCAGAATTATGGAAGTTCCTTTCTGCACATTATTGGCTGTTATGCTCTTTGTTGACATTAAAGCACCTTTTTATGTCAAAAATTCGTGGAATTTTTGATCAGTCGAATGCGAAAGCTCGCTTTCGCTCGCTTATGTCGGTCAAAAACCACTTATGGATTATTGTAGATTGTGGTTTTTAACAGATTAAGATTTGGATAAGTGATTAATTTATAAATATTGTGCTTAAAGAATTATTCTTTCACAGCCAATTTTATATCCTCTGCTTTTACTGTTTTTCTTCCGGCATGGACAGCAAGCTTTATCGACTTTGAGGCAATCTCATTAGCTATGTCCTCAATTGCGTTCTTCAGAGCTACTTTTGCCTTGTCAGAAACCCTTTCAGCGCCTCCCTGCTTGAGTAATTTTTCCATGGCTGCCAATGGAAGAAATTTGTCATTCATTTAACCACCTTGTTTTAGGTTTATTTGATGTGTATTTAAACTTTTTTAATTAAAATGACAAAATTGCCCTTAGTCCAAGCCTGTGCTTTCTTGCAAGCTTTGATATTTCCTTTTCAATCAAATTCCTGTTTTCAAATTTTGCTTCCATTCTTTTGAACTCGCCGCTGTGGTGCAAATTTCTTCCATTCTTATTCTGAAACTTGAATTTTTTGTGGAGCATTTCGTGGTACATGACGTAATCCAGAAATTCCTGCGGCGCATTCTTGAATATGGTGCTTATAGTAATCGTATCAGAGCCATACTCATAGCAGCCAAGCTTTGACGTTGACTCATTGCCCCACTGCAGATTGCATTTGTCAAGCATTCCGTTAAAATAAATGTCATTGACCCGGTTAAAGGATTCCTCAAGAATTTCGTCTGTTTTTGTCTTTGGGACTGCAAGATGAACATTTTTCATGAATAGGTTGTATAATTCCATGTTCATTGTTTTATTTTTTACTTTTAAAATTTTAACCATCAGCTCCTGTATCAATCCAATCTGGATCTCTTTGCTTATTTTTTTCCACTCTTTGCTCAAATTAAAAATCAAATTATTTCCGTATAATCTTACATTCGCATTGTAAGAGTTGAATCTTCTTGAGTATTTCAAGGAGAAATTGTATTTTAGTTCTTTTTCAGGATAAAGCTGATGGAATGCTTCTTGAATTAGGGATGACATTTTACTACGAAAGTTTTTTATACTATTTAATTTTATTCAATTTATGTTCGATGAAACGAAGGATGTTAATGCTGCAATTGAAGAACTTGCTATTATTCTTGATACTCCAATAATAGCAATCAATTCTGAATTTCTAAAATCATTTGTAGATGGATTTGATGAAATTTATAAAAAAGAAAAAAACTTATTATTAGAAGCAGAAAAGGCAGAACATTTGTTTCAAGATGGCATAAGGAAGAGTATTAGTTTGGTTTTTATACTATTTGATAGATATGTTGCATCTAGAAAACCTATAGAAAACTATAAGCTGTTAGGGGAATTTTTTGCTGCCTTGGCTGTACTAATCGAAGTTGGATTTATTTCATCAAGATTTTGGGAAAACAAAACTCAAGAATATTTGCAGCAAATTCAAACACTCAAAAAAAGGACTTCAAATAGCATTAGGAATTATGGTCCATTTGTAAATAGGCTACATAAGTTTATTAATGAAAAAAGAGGAAAGGTGGAAGAATGGCAAATCGAGTTTTTAGAGCAAATAGCAAGAATTTTAAGTTCCTAATTATAACCTTATAACAAATATCTCAATTGACTTTTTACTAAGCACCTCTATCCATGCACCTCATACCTTAAAATTGCCGCTGCTTTTCCCAAATCCCTTAATTGAACACCCTCTCGTGTTTGTGTTGAAATAATTCTGATATTTGTGCCCACTGGCTGCGCTGCTTTCTCAAACTCCTCTATTTTTTCATCGCTTAAGTCTTCAGACAAGAGCAATGTGTCAACAACGCCCATTTTCACTTTCTTCATAACTTCGTTTTCACCGTAAGAAACCATGCTCTGCTTTGTGGCAAGCATCTCAAGGAACTTTCCGACAATCTTCTTCTCTTCTGTTACATCTTCCTGCGCCAGGACATCCTGGCTTTTCTCGAGCAGCTCTTCCAGTCCAAATTCTCCAGTATAACTCAAGTCTTTTATTGCTATTATCTTCTTCTTTACTTCATTTGTTATGAAGTCTCCTTCAACAAGATCATATTTTGTAGGCCCTGGGCCTCCTACAATAATGCCCCTAAGTCCTTCCATATTGAGGAATGTTTCCTTCATGTATTCTGCAACTTTCTTGTAATGGTCTTTTGCAGCGCCTTCAACAATTCGACTGAATCGGGCTGCGCTCTGTCCCCCGGCCTTAAATTTGCCCGGGACTTCTGAATGGGTTTTGACAAGCGGAACGATTGTTTTTCCTTTCAATAATGCAATATTCGCGTCCCTTCTGTCCATCACAACAAGCCCAAAGACCTCCTTTGTTTCGAGCATGTCTCTTAAAATGTCAAGGACAAACTCCTTGTCGCATCTGTAAATTCTTGTCTTTAACGGAATAGGAGGCTCTATGCTCCAGACCTTGAAATCCTGCTGGCCTTCCCTTTCAGCCACATTGCCGGAAAACACCACAAGCCCATTTGGAGGGTTTTTTTTGAATAATTTAAGGTGCTGGATCATCCTTTCCAAAGCATCAGTTACATTTTTTCTTGTGGAAGCGGACTTGATGTTGGATGCTGTGCCCTGCTCCTGAGCCAGATGGTTGATTATTTTGTTTAAATCATAATCCTGTGGGATGTACACACTAACTAATTCTGTGTGCCTGCCCCTGAAATTTTCCAGTTCCTTGATGAATTTCTTTAAATGAAACCTTTGAGCTTCTGTTAATGCCATATATGCATTAAAAATATAATTAGTTTATATAAGTTATTGATAATACGGAAAAATAGCCCCAACGATAAATTTAAAAAGAGGCTGTTAAACCTAATAGGAGTGGCTAAACAGCTACCCTAACGGGGCTGTGGTGTAGCTTGGCTATCATTTGAGGTTTGGGACCTTAAGACCCCGGTTCAAAAAACCATCAGGTTATGAAAGTCCGGGCAGCCCCATTTGAGTTGCTCAATAAAAATGAAAACAGAAGAAAATCTAGGCTCTGTCAAGAGATTTGGCGCAAGGTACGGAAGAAAGCTTAAGGTAAAATTTTCTAAAATAGAAACTGAGCAGAGAAAGCTGCACAAGTGCCCTTACTGCAGCAAGACAGCTGTAAAGAGGGTTGCTGTCGGCATATGGAGCTGCAGAAAATGCAATGCCAAATTCACAGGCAAAGCTTACTCTATTACAAAAAAGATAATAACAAAAGAAGCCCAGGTGATGCAGGAAGAGCCCGAGATTATAAAGGAAGAGATTGAAGAGGCTTCAGAGGAGGCATAATGGCAGAATACAAATGCTTTGACTGCAACAAGAAAGTTGCAACGGACTATTTGAGAAAAAGAATAAGATGTCCCTATTGCGGCAGCAAGATACTTTTCAAGCCAAGAAGCGTAAACACAGAAGTGAAAGCAAAATAAAAAATGGAAGTTTCAAAAGAAACAGAGCAAAAAATAGGGCAATTGCAGATGTTTGAGCAGAGCCTTCAGAGCTTTCTTGGGCAAAAGCAGCAATTCCAGGTCCAGCTTGTCGAGACAGAGTCAGCATTGAACGAGCTTGCCAATACAGAGAAAGCGTATAAAATCATAGGCAACATAATGGTTGAAACTGATAAGGATGAACTCAAGGCAGAGCTCCATTCAAAGAAGGAGATGCTTGAGTTGAGGATAAAGACAATGGAAAAGCAAGAGGCGCAAGTAAGGGAAAAGGCCTCAAAGCTGCAGTCTGAAATTCTGACTAAAATAAAAAAGGAAGATTAAAATGAAAATGGCAGAGCAAATAACCCAGCTGGACGCTGTTGTAAGCAGCCTTAGCGAAGTCAAGGAAGACTCCACTGTTCCAAGGAACGTAAGGACAAAAATAGAGTCTGTTGTCAGCACTTTAAAAGAAGGCACGGAATTGCCAATAAAAGTCAACAAAGCGCTGAATGAGCTCGACCAGATTGCAAATGACGTCAACCTGCAGTCATATACAAGGACGCAGATATGGAATGTCATGAGCATGCTTGAAAAATTATGAATTAAATGAAATATGCTCATCTGATAAAACTGACAGTTTTTTCTTATGAAAATGAAGGCAGCCAGCCCGTTTTAGACGCTTTCTTGATGTTTTTTCCCTTTAATCTTCAGGATAACAAAGTTGATTTCAGGAAGACAAATGCCGCTGGATTCAATGAAAGCAAAATAAATATATTCGAAGCTGCATTGACGAAAGCAAATTTGGTAAGCCAATTTTTAAAGAATTTATTAAACAATCTCGATGAAAACCAGAAAAACACGATACTTGCACAGCTTGAATCAAGGCTTGACAAAAACCTGGATTTTTTCCTCAGGTTTGACAAAGACTTATGGATTAATGAAAAAAAGCTGGTTTTGACAGATTCCGGCAAATGCTTCCACCTGAAGATAAGCATAGCAGCTTTTCCGAAGAAAAGGGAAATAGCTTTAAATGTAATAAACAATTTGTTTTCTGAAAAATAAAAAACCTTAAAAACTGACAAATATTTGAAATTAAAAATGCCAAAAGTAAAAATTGCGCCTTCAATACTTTCAGCTGACCTGTCAAAAGTCAGCCAGGAGATAAAAGAAGTTGAAAAATATGCTGATTTGATACATGTCGACATTATGGACGGAATTTTTGTTCCTCCTACGACTGTCAATGCGGAGTTTGTTAAGACAATCAAAACAAAGGTGCCTCTTGACGTGCATCTTATGGTTCATGAGCCAAGCGATTCTTATATAAAAAGGTTTATTGATGCAGGCGCTTATTCGGTAACAATCCATGAGGAAGCCTGCAAATACCCTTCAAAGCAGATTAATTTCATAAAGAAAAACAGGGTAAAGGCTGGCATCTCCATCAAGCCAAACACTTCATTGGATAAAATAAAAAAATACCTTGGGATTGTTGATATGGTTTTGGTGATGACTGTCGAGCCCGGATGGGCAGGGCAGAAGTTTATAGAGGCAACGATGCCAAAAGTCAGGGAGCTGAGAAAGCTTAAGCCAAGGCTTGACATTGAAGTTGATGGGGGCATAAATCCAATAACCGCAGGAATTGCCTTTGAGGCAGGCGCCAATGTATTTGTCGCAGGCACTTCACTATTCGGCAAAAAAGACAGGGTTGCTGCAATAAAAGAAATATTAAGCACTTTAAAATAAAATGTTATGGGCATTTCTTTCTGTTGTTTCGGGGTTAGGTGATGCTGTTATATTCGCACTGATGAAAAAGCTCAAGCCCGTTAACAGCTCAATTATTGTCTGGGTCCAATATGCGTTTGCGCTGCCTTTTTTGCTGATTTTATTATATTTTAACTACCCTCAGAAAATAAGCCTTGATGTTTACTGGATTGCTGCATTAAATGGTATATTATTGATAATAACAACATACATGCTGGTAAAAGCGCTGCAGACAAGCAAGCTTTCTGTTTCATTGCCAATGCTAAGCCTGACTCCTTTATTTTTGGTTATGCTTTCCTATTTTATGCTAAGGGAAATTCCCTCCGAAGCTGGTTTTATCGGAATAATTTTGATTGTAGCCGGCGCTTACATAGTTAACATCAAAAACGGGGAAGGGTTTTTTGAGCCATTCAATTCATTGTTCAAAATCAAGGGCTCTTTTTACGTAATTATTGTTGCTTTTGTATGGAGCATAACATCAAACCTTTTCAAGATGGGGATAATAGCCTCAAATGCCCTATTTTTCACAGTCTTGGTTTATTTTTTCATTTCTTTGGTTATGTTGCCATTGTTTTTTATTAAATTCAATGAAAAATTGAATCAACTAAAAATAAATTTCAAGCTGCTTGCATTTCTCGGCGTTTCTTCAGCTTTTATGATAGCCTTGGCCTCTTATGCAATGGCAAGCGCAATTGTCCCTTATGTCATCTCGTTGAAGAGAAGCAGCCTGATATTCAGCATTTTTATCGGCTATTTCGTTTTTAAAGAAAGAAACATCAGGAACTCTTTAATAGGAACTGCTATAATGCTTATTGGAGGGATTTTGATAACTTTATTCTAATTATAAAAATGTCAGAAATCGCAAAATATATTAATATAATTGCGATTTCTGAGCATTCCCAAAAATTACCCGAATGTGAGCGAGTTCGCTTCGCTCACTCGCATGCCACAGATTTTTGATAAGATTTATATAAACTACACCCAAATTTAACGCTATGAAACATAAAATCATTGACCCGTGGGGTTCTGGATTATTGGAGGATTATGAAAAAATCATAAAGGATTTTGGTCTTGAGATATTTCATTCTAGCATTTTTCCTAATCCAAACAGGATTATGAGAAGAGGGGTTGTGTTTGCGGGCAGGGACCTGAAAATAATCTCTGATGCAATAAATCACAGGAAAAAATACTATGTTCTGAGCGGAATAATGCCTTCAAATGAGAAAATACATTTCGGCACAAAAATGGTTGTTGAGAACATAAAGTATTTCCAAGAGCACGGGGCCCAGACATACATTTTAGTTGCGGACTTGGAGGCAGCCTCAACAAGAGGGGTCACTTTGGAAGAGGCAAGAAAAAGAGCATTGGATTTTCACATCCCGGCTTATGTTGCCCTTGGGCTGGACCCAAAGAAAACCACATTCTATTTCCAGTCGGAAAACAGGGAAGTCATGAATTATGCTTATGAATTTGCAAAAAAAATAACCCTTAATGAGTTTGAGGCAATTTACGGAAATGCCGACCCTGGCAAGATAATGGCTGCAATGACTCAAGTTGCTGACATTTTATACCCGCAATTCAAAGAAAGAATGCCCGGCATAATTCCTGTTGGAGTTGACCAGGACCCGCATATAAGGCTTACAAGGGATGTTGTTAGAAGGTTCAAGGAAAGAAAATTCTTTCTGCCTTCTGGACTTTATCACAAATACACGCCTTCTCTTGACGGAGACATCAAGATGAGCAAGTCAAAGCCGGAAAGCTGCATAGAGCTGCCGGAAGACATGAATTCTGTCAAGAGAAAAATCAGGAATGCTTTAAGCGGAGGCAGGGACACGCTTGACGAGCACAGGAAGCACGGCGCAATAATGGAAAAAGACATGATTTTTGAGCTTATGAAGCAGCATTTGGTTGAAGATGATGAAGAGCTCGATAAAATTTATCATGAATACAAGTCAGGCAGAATGACAAGCGGCGAACTGAAGGAGATTGCCTGCAATAAGATGGAAGAATTTATGGGCAATTTGGTCAAGGGCATTGAGCATGCAAGAAAGCACATTGACAAGCTTAATTTCGTTAAGTTTAAATAAGAGGAAAATAAAGATACAGATTCAATAAAATAAAACTCGATAACTATCAACATTAACAAAAATTCAATAAAAATACATTAAAAATTAAAAAAGAGGCGTCAATCATGCATCACAGGGAATTCAACGTAGCCCCTTTGTCAGGAGGCTATATGCTTACAAGCATTGTGGGATTTTTGATTTCCGCTTTTTACATTCTTCCAAACTCAAGAACATGGGGATTTACCTTTGTCCTGTTTTTTACATTGATGTTTGTCGCTTCTCTCATATCAATGACTTATGCGCCAAGCGACTGGCCGTTAAAGATGGACATTAAAAGAAAATAAAAGATGGAATATACAGAGCTCTTGCTTAGGCTGATTCTTGCAGTTGTAGCTGGCGGATTGATTGGCTTGGAAAGGGAAGTTGTGCACAAGCCGGCCGGCATAAGGACACATATGCTTGTTTGCCTTGGCTCCGCCTTGTTTGTGCTTGTAACAATTGAAACGCTTCCAAATGAAGCTGCAAGAATAATCGCTGGAATTGCAACAGGCATAGGCTTTCTTGGCGCTGGAACAATCTTCAGGTCAAAAAGCGAGGTGCATGGCCTGACAACAGCAGCATCAATCTGGGCAGTTTCCGGGGTTGGAATTGCAATCGGCTTGGGATATTATCTAATGACAGTAATTGCAGTTGTTTTGGTACTGATAGTTTTGCAGCTGAATAAATCTGATTTTTTTAAGAAACTGTGAAATATGGATAAAAAGAACGAACACAAAAATTTTGTGGAAATAGAGCCAAAACTAATAAAAAAATTGTTAAATATGCCTAAACCTATTGCAATGAATATTTTGAAAAGAATCAACTATAAGATGCATTTACAAAAAGATAACATACTAAAACAGGCTCTTGAAGAAAATTTTCTTACAGAAGAAGAATATAATGAAAAATATAAAGACATGTTTTATGATGAATTTGGGAGTGATAGTTTTATACAATATATTAATGCAGTAATGAATGCAAAAATTGATGTTTTTCTTACAGAAAATGAAAGAATGTTAAAAAGGAAAGAAGAACTTCAAAAAAGATTTGGATTGGGAATAAATAGTCCAGAGGATATTTTGAAAAAATTAGATTAAAGCTTTTCAAGCTCGTCTTTTGTTGTTAAGTAGATTATGTTGTCCCTCCAGTTTCTAATGTCCCTTAATTTTTCCAATAGCTCTAATGCCTTTTCCTTTGATAAATGCTTAGATGAAACCAATAAAGTCAAGAAAAAAGTGCTAAATTGAGTTTCAATTTTTCCATCAACATGACGAGAAAATTTTATGTCGTCAGTTATTAATGTACAGGATAGTGTCTTAGAAAGATTGTAAAGCTCATTATCAGTTGTCTGAATATATTCAATTGACTCTTTAATTTCTGCCTTCTTCACAATAAGCTTATCTTTGTATTTTAGCACTTCTTTGCTTGCTTTTCCATAATTATCATCATGTTTTGCGAATTCTTCAAGTTCTTTAATTATGGAAAGAGTTATTACTATTTTGGTCAGCTTCAATACATTATCAATTACTTTAACAGTTCCCAGACTTATTAAAGCAGAAGTGTCAAATATATACTCACTTTTTTCTGAATTTTCTTCCAATTTCAATTCCCTTTTTAGCGGATTCTATGGCTTTTTTCTTTATAAATTCCATCTCATCAGCAATATCCTTTCCTACCATCTTTTCTATCTTCTCTTTGCTAATCATTCCATTGGCGTACAAAGTGCTTAATTCCATTAAAAGCTTATTCTTTTCCTCATGCACTTCTTCAGCTAGCTTGGTTTTAACCCATTCAGATTTATTCACTTTCAATAGTTTTGATATTATATCCAAATCCTGCACCAAATCCTTTGGCATTCTTATGTTGAATTGCTCAGTTTCCATATCAATCACCTGTATAGCATATGATAGCAATTGATATATAAAGGTTTCGGTTTATCTTCCGTGTTTAAATTGATAGTTTTGCAGCTGAATAAATCTGATTTTTTTAAGAAACTGTGAAATTAAAAACTAGAATAAACTTTCTCAAACACAAGCACCGTCAGAGCATTTCTTTCCAATAATGGTGCAATCAAATTGGTATGGGTAGATTATGGATCCATCATAGCACGTTTGTTCAATTATATGGCTTTGATTAATGCAATAGTCTGACCTATTTACAAAAGCACTATTTTGTATTCCATAAGCATATCCTTTAAACAGATAGTTATAGCCTGAATCAGAATCGTAACATGAATTCTGTCCAGGATTGCACGCTCCGTTATTGCATCCGTAAAGGCAATCAATAGCAGCAAGTGTTATTGCTGCACCATTATAACAATAGTGTTCAATCAAACGAGTTGAATCAGCGCAGTAATCAGAGTAATTGTAAAACGAGCCATATGAATAACTGTAAGTGTATCCATTAACACTTGGCACATTTCCCCACGATGTATAATTGTTTATATTTGAAGGTGTTTCCTCATCAGTATCAAAGCACGAATTTCCACTTCCAGAGCAAATTCCACTGGAGCAATCAACACAAGCTCCATTAAAACAGGTATAGCCGGCATCGCATGTAAGGTACTTATTCTCAGCATTAGTTCCACTGCAAATTAGCTCTTTAACTTGTGAAGAACCCCAACAGACGTCTAAATTATAATTAAGCCAAATTCCGTACGTATAATTAACATATCCCATTAAAAATTTGTTTTCACCGTCAGTATCTTGGCAATACGCTGGGCCTGCATTGCAAGCGCCATCACTGCAGCCGTAAGCGCAATCAACTGGTATAATGTCATAAATATCATCACCCCATGTATCACAAAGAACTTCGCTTAGCTTTTTATTGTCAATGCATACATCAGAAACATTAAATTTTGAGCCATCACCTAGTTCTCCATAAGTATAACCTTTTAGTTCGTATACTGTACCCGGGTCCGTATCAATGCAGGATACTTTGCACTTGCCGATATAACATCCATCATTGCATACTTTTGTGTAATTGCTCCTCATATTGCCGTTGCAGAATTGCTCTATAACATTTGATCCAGTCACTCCACCATCACATGAATCATAATATTGGAAGTATTTGCCTAAATAAATCCCTGTAACCAAATTAGAAGTAAAAAAGCTCTCTGCAGAAGGAGTTGGACCCGCTGTTTGATCGTCGGCATCAACACAATAATCATCGCTAGTGCTGATAGACAAACAGCCCGAATACCCGTCCACGCAGCTTTGTCCGGATGCAGTATTGCAAGCTGTTAGAACTTGGGAATTATTGCTAGCTTGGCAAGAAGAGCTTGTTGTACTCGGATTTAAGCATGTGTATTGGGCATTATTTCTCATAATCTGCGTTTTGTCAGCTGAGCAGTAATAATTTCCCACAAGACCGCTTGCTCCGCAGTCGCTGTCTTTAGAGCAACTAACTCCGTCTTCAAGAGGAACGCATTTGTCGTCTAAACTACATGTAAATCCCTGCTTGCAGCCGCATTCACCGCATTTCTCAACTAAAGTGCCAGCATAGCAGTACAAGGGCTTTGAAGGAGCGCATTCTGCATAAGATGTAAAGTCAGCGCAGCTTGGTATGATATCTGGAGAAGTTTCCCCTGCAGTCACAATGTCCGCAATCTTTATGCCTGAGACGGCCCCTACAGCTGAGCAGTCAACTGTATTAATGTCAGAAGGAATATTCAGATAAAAGCTCAATAAATCTTTTAATTCACTTACGGGCAAGGTATTAGAGCCAGGCTCAATAAAAAAAAGGTACAAGTTTTTCCTAAGGGATTGTTTGACGCTTGAAGCTTCACAAAGCTCCGCATATACTAAGCTAGACATCATTACTATGAGCAAGCACCAAACAGCTAATTTTTTCATCTTAACAGCATTTGCCTAGAGCTTTGCAGCAATCCTCTTTTTTTACAATCTCTACATCAGCAAGCCTTGTGTCACAAGTATTTGCTTCGTGAGCAGAATTACATGCTGAAATTTGCAATTCAGACAAATGAACAGGTTCCTTTTCTATCGGCTTACTGCATCCTGCAAGGATTGTCAGCAGCAATATTACAGCAGCTATCCTCATACAGGATTTATAATTTGACTTATTTATTAATCTTATGCTCATTTTTGCATCACTTCAAGTATAATAATCAATGCGCATTTATCAGCAGCACAAGGTGTACTCTGTGCAGCAAGCCAGTTTATACCCAATTCCATAAACCACATCCAAGCCATCACAAAGCCCTGCATCATTTGCATTCCTGCATGCAGTTGGCGATGTGCTTGTTAAAATTTGGTCGTAAATAGGTGCGTCTAAAGTTCCAAAAGCAATGTGCTTTATGCCAGACTTGAGGTTAAGGTAGGTTACATTGACTTGGCCTGAATAATAAGATTTGGCTGGAAAAGAGCAGCCTCGGGTTGTGAAAACTCTTACATCGTTAGCTATAATGTTTTGTGCAACTGCTGAAATGATGCATCCACTCGCAGTTACGTTTACTGTTCTAATGTCATAGGGAAATTGATTTTCCAAAGCTATTTGGATATCTCCGATGCCTGTAAGGGGATCTCTGCTGGCAAGAAAATCCAAGCACGCAATTCCTGGCTGGATGATGCACCTTTTTGGCAGCATTTTGCTGCCAAACATTCCAAAATAAATTAAAACAGATAATGCCAAAAGCACAGCCATTATCGCAAAAGTATAAGAAGACAAAAATTCCATAGCTGCCTGCGACCTTGGATTTTTTGCAATAATGGACATAGTAAATACTTAGGAAATTGTGGTTATTTAAACTTTATTGACTGGGTACCAGTAGAAATACTGATTTTTGGAAAAACCAAGACTAGAGTCTAAGATAAAACATCAAACACCCTTTGCTTGCACGTTGATTTCATGCGTGTATCGATAATTTCATTGCAGATAATGCTGTCTTTGCTGTTGAATGCGAGATTATTAAAGCAGATATTCGGGTTTTGGCTTTGCCTGCATATATCCAATGCAAAGTCATGAAAGCCAAGCTTGAATGCCTTGGCGCTGACGCTGTAATAGCATGATTGCCTTACAATTGCAGATTCTGTGTTGTCTGTTCTTATTACATTGCAGACTTTGATGTCATTGGCAATATCTTCTGTAGTTTTTGAATCTGTGTAAAAAATTACCTTGCTTATGCAGTCTTCTTTATTGCTCAAATCTTGGGCGTTGTCGCAAATCTTTATTGGGTTGTCCAAGGATTTTAATATGCGCCTTACACATTGCCAGTCATTCGCCTTGTAGCAAAGAGAAATATCGCTTTTGCTGAAGGCAAGCCTCGATAGGCACATATTTTTTGTTATATCCAGCTTGTTGCAGGAATCTTCTTCAAGTTTGCCAGCATTGGCTGCCAGCACTTTTTCAGTGCAGCTGACATGCTTTAGCCTTTCGCATCTTTTCAGCCTGCCGTCTACTCCGGAAAAATCATCGGCTTTCTGAATGACTATGGAAGCCAATAGAAAGATTGATATTGCACAAATTCCGCAAAAAACAAAAAAGGAGTATCTTCTAAATTTTCTGTCCGATAAAATGTATTTATAAAAATTTGGCACTTTGGCATTGACAAGCTTAGTCACTTTTTTCCCTGCTTTAAAGCCGGCAACATAGGAAAATGAAAGCAATATAACCATAGACGGCAGAATTATTATCACAAGAATTCTGCTTTTGCCCCATAAGCCCAAAAAATACTCCAGAATAGTTGTGCATAACGCTGCAGACAGGAGCAAGTTTATCGTTAACGGAGTTAGCTCCAATTTTTTTGATGTTTTGGCAGGAACAAGTCCAAACAGAAACCCGATAAAGGCTATGATTGCAGAGCCGCCAACAAAAAACCCTATGCCGCCAAAAACATCTTCCGGCGGCTGGATTTCCGAGTGAAAATATGCAAATTCAAAAAAAGCGAGACTTGCACTAATCATGAAGACTGCCAACGCCACATTAGAAATAGCGCGTGCGTTTTTTATTGTTCCCAACCCGTCGCCTTTGGCAGTTAATGTTTCCAGCTTTATTTCCGACTTGTTGCTGTTCTCTTTTTTGGTCATGCTTTATTTATTATTTAAAAACACAGATAAATAAACTTTTGGATTTACTAACGAACAGAATTCAAAACTCAAACACTTTCTTCTCTTTCGGCAATGCAGTCGGAGCGCTTCCACCATGCCATGTGTACCTTGGCCTCACCCTTATCGGATAAAGCTTTTCATTCAAGTCGTCAAATACGATTGCAGCCCCTTCTTCCGGAGGCAGAATATTAAGCTGCTTGTCCAATCCTTCCCTCATGTAGCTTTGCATCAACCCTCCTAAAGACTGCACATCGATGTTTGCAGTAATGCGGTGAGCAATGACAATGTCTGATTGTGTGATTACATCTGTATGAATCTTGCCGGGCTGCTGAGAAGCCAAAACAAGAGAGATTCCGGGCTGCCTTCCCTCCCTAAGGACAGTTATCAAGGGAGCTGTTGCAGGAGTCTTGCCTTTGCTCGGCAAAAATTCATGCGCCTCGTCAATTATAAGCCACACAATCGGCTCTTTTTTCTCTTCTCTTTCCTCCTCAAAAAAATGAATTTCTTCGCTTATTGCAGCTTCCTCTTCTGTTCTTCTTGAAACCATCCTCTGCACGAACAATTTCTGCGCAACTAATCCTATGACCAGGCTCCTGAGGTTTTCAGCGCCTGCTGTTGTTGTGTAGGCGCTTACATCCAGCACAGTTATCTGCCCGGGTATAACAAGGTCCTCAATCAAAGTCCCTTCTTTGCTGAACAATCCCCATTTTCCAGCAACCAAAAACCTGTTCTCAACAGCATCCTTGATGCCTTTTTCAGACCTGTCATCAGCCTCAACAGCCTTTATAATGTCATCAATTCCGTAATCTTTTTTCTCTTCCCGCAGGTTATTTATTACCCTCTCTATTAAAATCCCAATAGACTCTGTCACCAAAACATTGAAAATCATGCACCACTCCTCTGCGCTTATCTCGCTTGTTTTTATTGAGAACGGAAAATCAGTTGGAATTCCTTTTTCCTTGTATTCCTCATAAAATCCAATAGGAGTGAAAATCTGCACGTTTATGCCCTTGCTTTCCACTTCCCACTCATCAAGCAAGTGCTTTTCCTTGTTGTTGGGGTACTTCATTGTCCAGTAAATTCCCATTGTGTCAAGCATCACAACAGCAAGATTTTTCTTGATTTCATCCGGTAAGTCATGAATTCCCTCTGCGATAACTCCCATTGTGTAGCTCTTGCCGCTGCCCCTTTTTCCAACAATAAAAACAACATGGGATTTAGAAACATCAAGATACACTTTGTTTGACAATGAGACAGTCTGGCCCATCTTGACATAGTGCTTGCCGATAAAAACAGCGCCTTGAGTGCCGTATTTTTCCTTCTCAGCCTCGCTTCTTCCTATGAAGATATCATACATAAGGAATAACTCCTGCACAACATTATAAATGCTTTTATTGAAACTTAGCAGTAATAAAAATTCCCATTTATATTAGAAAGGTTTATTTATTACCTTAAATCCGCTTTTGTATATTTTTTATGGACGACAAAACTCAGAGAGAGAGGCTGGAGCAGGAGCTAAGGTTCCTTAAAGAGAGCTTTGAGGCTGATGTCATAAGCAGGGAAGAGTACGAAAAAGGAAAGGACAGGATTGAAAAAAAGCTGAAAGAGCTCAAAAGCTTGGAGCAGGGTGCAAAAGAAGAGCAAAAAACAGATGAAGCAAAAAAAGAAGACGAGAATGCTGCTGTAATATCAAAAGAAGGCGACAGGATAATATTAAAGGTAATCCAGGATGAGGCTGAAGAGCATGAGCATATGCACTCTCCGGCAGAATTTTATGATGCAGAAAAAGCAGAAGAGCATGTTCAAATCCCAGAAGAAACAATATATGAAGGGGCAAGGCATGAAAAGAAGGAAAGCAAGCTCTTCAAGTATGCTGCTGTTTTCATTGTTTTGGCGTTTATATTATTTTTCTCATACTCATTTTTAAAAGACAAAGAAGAAAAAACAACAGGCAAGACAGCATTTACAGCATTGTGCAACTCCAATAATGATTGCAAACAAGAAGGAAAAGAAGGCTTTTGCATAAATCCTGCAGCTAAAGATGCAAAGTGCGAATTTAAGGACATTCCAAAATTAAATGTTATAGTTTTGAATGACAGGAAGAATTGCTTTAATTGCGACACCCAAAGAGTTTTGGGAATTCTGGAAAAGTGGCTTGGAGCAGTAAATGCAAAGGAGATCAGCTACAACACTATCGAGGGCAAGAATATTGCGGAGAAATTTGGCGCAAATGCGCTGCCAATGTACATTCTGGACGAAAACATAACAAAAAAGCAGAATTTTGAGCAATTTAAGCAGGTTTTCGCAAAAAAAGATGGTTATTATGTACTAAATGAAAATACAGCAGGCTCTCCATTTTATTTTAAGCGGGACAGCATTCCAAACAGGCTGGACTTGTTTGTGATTCCAGATGACAAATCAAGCATAAGCGCTGAAAAAAACCTGAAAGAATTTTTGGGCACATTTGAAGAAGTAAAGTTTGGGAAGCATTTGCCGGATGACAAATTAACGCAGGAGCTTGGCATTAAAACATTCCCCACATTTTTAATTAACAACCAAGTTAAATTCAGCGGCGTCCAGTCAGCAGACACAATAAAGGAAAACTTCTGCAAATTAAATAAATTAAAAGAATGTGAAAAAAGTTTAAGCAAGAGTCTGGTTTAAATATTATTCCTAATACAATAAGTCAATAAAAAATTTTAAAGTTCATTCACAGTCAGCAAATTGACCCTTGTTTCATTTTGTCGGACTTTTGAGTCCATTCCTACCAAGAACTTAACATTGCCTTCTTCCGCAGCCTTTACAATCTCCCTTTCAATGCTGCCGTCAAACACAACGGCATGCACATTATTCATGCTTTTTAATGTGGTTTGCACTTCGCTTATCGGAACTTTGCCAAGCACAGAAAGCTTGCTGTCAAGTATCTCAGCTCCTCTTGTGCCAATCAGGTCTTCAAGCATGGACTTGAATTTGTTTTTCTCCTCCGCTGAAATCTGAATTCTTCTTATGCTGGGTATGGGCTGGTACGGCCTCTGCATTGGCCTTTGGAATTGCTGGTGAGGCTGGCCATGAGGCTGCTGCCTTTTGACAAGCTCCATTGATGTTCTTTCTGGCTCTTTTGACAGCTCAAGCTTTGCCTGCTCCCCTGAAATCCTGCTTCTCAAAGCCTTGTGGATTTCCTTTTTTGTTATTTCCTCGACTTCCTTTCCGTCAGGAGCTTTTGTCACAAAATCAATGTCTGCTACAGATGTTAATTCTTTAATTATCAAGTTGCCTCCTCTGTCGCCATCCACGAACGCCGTTACAACCTTTTTGCTGCACAGCTCTATGATTGTTTCAGGCACAGAAGTCCCGTTGATTGCAATTGCGTTTTTGAGACCGTGCTTCAGCAAGTTCAGCACATCTGCTCTGCCTTCAACAATTATCACCTCATCACTCTCATTAATTGCCGGGCCTGCCGGTAACCTGTCTTTTCCATATTCAACAATTTCCATTACCCTTACAGATGCAGTAACTTCATCTGCAAGCTCCTGCGAATCAGGCATTGTTGATTCCATCATTTTCTTGAGCAATTCCTTCGCCCTTTCAATAACCATGCTTCTCTTGCTTATTCTTACATCCTCTATATTTGTAACATCAAGCTTTGCATTGCAGGGCCCTATCCTTTGTATTATCTCCAGAGCGGCCCCTACTATGGAAGTTTCAGCCTTGTCCAGAGAAGAAGGTATGATTATTGTGCCTTTTGTCTTGCCTGACCTTGTTTCAGTGTTGACTTCTATCCTTCCAATCCTGCCGGATTTTTGAAGCTCCCTTAATTCAAGGTCTGCCCCCAAAAGCCCTTCAGTCTGGCCGAAGATGGCTCCAATCACATCGGGCCTGTCAACTATTCCTTCAATTTCTATGTTTGTATGAATTATGTATTTTGCCGCTACCGGGCTTATCTTACCCATTTTAATCGTCCTCCTGGTTTTATAGAAGAAGCTATCTATTAAACATATGCCCATTAAATGAATTAAATGGATTGATGAACATAATAGCTTCCTCGCAATTGGAGCATTTAGAACAAGTTACATTTATTTAATCTACACACTCTTTATCTTTTATCCAATTCAAATCAACAATAATGAATGGTAATAATGAATAAGCTTGTTCTAATGCTTTTTGATTATGATTGTTGCCCGTGACACTAACCCCAAAGCTCATTGCTTGAATTTATCGTGAGCTCCATTTGGTACTCTCGTGACGGGCTTTAATTCGGTAAAATAAAGAAGTATATAAATGTTTAGTTTGATTGATTGACTGGCTCTCTTGTTAACTTATCAATAGCTTCTAAAATATGTGGAAAAGTTTGTCCATAACCAACATAAAGTATTTGGTTATTGGGTTTATAATTCCCGACTACTCTTAACTTTATTTGTTCTTTTTCCAGCCGTCTAATAATTTCCATAAGAACGGGTATTTTTCTTCTATCATATCCAGCTTCTCTCAATGATTCAGCAGATACTCCGCAAGTAAGACCATCTATTGTAAAATTAAACCCCCTATACCATTGCCTATCATCTGTATAAGGACTTGAAGGTACACCCTCTACAGTAACTTTCCATTCTAAATCTATATTCCCTTCAGACCGCTGACTTCGTATAGGACGATAGGTTTCTTTAACTTCCCCAGGTGTTAATACATTTGCCATTTTTATCTTTGTTAATATAAAAACCCCAGCAAAGCCTCTTGCGAGACCTTGCTAGGGAAAAAGAGGTGATATTCAAAACGCCGGTAAATGCTGTCGAATGGTGAGCGAGTTTCAGTCGAATGCGAAAGCTCGCTTTCGCTCGCTTATGTCACCGAACCTCGCATGCCACGCATTTTCGGTCGTGCTCGGAAATCTTGATTTCCGACAAGATATTAATGTAAAACCCCAACCTTATGTTACTACTATAAAATGGAACTAGTATATAAATGTTTCGATTTTCTTACTATTCTAAAGTAGTGATTTAGAAATCTTTAAGTAGATTTCGGGATTACAAAAGTTGTGCAAACGACTACTCCTTTACAAAAGAAGAATTGGGAAAAATGTGCATTAGAAGACTTAGTATTGAAAGATTGTATATCGGGTGATATAAGGTATCAGTCTGCCGACTGCATGGGAATAAATCCCCATGAGGCCCTAAAGCCAGCACAAAAATTCGTAAAGCACGGATTTATAACTTCTTTGCCGGGACTTGTAAGCCTGTATTCGAACAACCCTGAACACGCAATTAGAATAATGTCTTATACTCTTTTTCAGGAAGAATGGGCAGGAAGAACCCGCCAGAAAAAACCCGTAGTTGTTGAAGTGTATGGAGGCGGAAAATTATCAACTTCAGATTCATTCGATGAAGAGTATAAAAATAAGGACAAAATTATGCGTGGAAAATTTGGCTATTGGACTGACCAAGGCCTTAACGATAGAGGGTTCTTTGAATGTGTTCAGATAGAGGAAGGCGAGTTTCACGATTTATTAGATGGAAAATTAAGAGGCAATAGGACCATAGACGTTATTTCGTACAGCGATATTAAAAGGATGAATATATCAAGATTGTCGAAGCCGTATGCAGCGGTATTAGATTTTGATTTAGCAAAAAAGCTGGAATCAGGTCTCCATACTTTATCTCCATTAAGAAAGAGTCATTTATTCAGGCTTAGAGCAGGAGGAAGGAACCAGGCCGAAAATCTCTTGGACGAAATATATAGCACCAGAGGTGACACTTTGATTGGCAACTGGCACGCATTTGGTAGGATAAAATCTCAACATCCTGAGATAAGGATTTTAAAATTTCATGGTTTATTTGATTTAATTCGCGGACTTGATGGAGATACCTTACTTAATGGTCCCGCTACTTATTTGGCATTAGAACCTTATAACACACCACAACAATTGATTCTATTATGACCGTATAGATATTAAACTGCAAATAGCAAAGTTAAGGTTAAGTCGAAATGGCTTACCTTTAATTATACTACTTGAAATAATCAAAGATAATCTTAAATATCGACTTCTTTTATTCTTGTTTATGTCCAAAAAATCAAGGTCAAGGGAAGATTTCAAGACAATGCATGATGTTTTTGACGAGTTCACAAACAGGACGCTCTACAAGCTGATAACACAGGGGCATTTTGAAGGGCTTGAAAGTCCTATATCCATAGGCAAGGAGAGCAATGTGTTCTCTGCCATCAGGAAAGATGGCTCAAGAGTAATGGTCAAGATTTATAGGCTTGAAACATGCGACTTCAACAGAATGTATGACTACATCAAGGATGACCCAAGGTTCATTGACATGAAGAAGGGAAAGAGAAACATCATCTTTTCATGGGCGCAAAGGGAATACAGGAATCTGTTGAAGGCGCGGCAAGCAAATGTAAGCGTTCCAACTCCATTCACGTTTTCGAAAAATGTTTTAGTGCTCGAATTTATCGGCGATGATGGAATATTCGCGCCAAAGCTTAAAGATGCAATTCCGAAAAACCCAAAGGAATTTTTTGAGAAAATCATCGCAAACATGAAAAAGCTGCACAAGGCTGGCTTGGTTCATGCTGACTTGTCGGCATTCAACATCCTGAACTGCAATGAAAAGCCTGTTTTCATTGACTTTTCGCAATGCACTCCACTGGACAGTTCAAGGGCAAGCGAGTATTTGGAAAGAGATATAAGGAACATATGCAATTTTTTTAAGAAAATCGGCTTGAAAACTGACGAAGCAAAAGTCAAAATGCAAATTACGGGAAAGTAAACATTCAAAATCATGGAAAAAAAGACTAAGCAAAAATTTCTTGTATGGCTTACAATTATAATAACTGCTGTTAATCTCTTATTGGTTGTTGCTTTTATGGTTTATCTTTATTTCTGGGTCAAGGGAAAAAGCTGAATCCCATATATTTATATATTCAAATAAACACAAAAATAAAAAAGAGGCATAAAATGCTTGAATATGTCATTGGAATAAGTGTGCTATCATTAATAATCGGGTTATTTCTGTCATTTTACATCCTAAAAAAGCCAGCGGGCTCTGCAAAAATGCAGGAAATTTCCGAGGCAATTCATAAAGGAGCCATTACTTTTTTAAAAAAAGAATACGAAGTTTTGGCTGTTTTTTTGATTGTTGTCGCTTTGATATTATATTTTTTTATTAATGCAAAGCTTGCAATTTCATTCATTATAGGGGGCATTTCATCGGCATTAGCAGGAAATATCGGAATGAGGATTGCGACAAAGGCAAATTCGAGGACAGCTGAGGCAACAAAAAGCCATATTGGAGAGGGGCTTAAGCTGGCTTTCTATTCAGGCTCTGTCATGGGATTAAGCGTTGTTGGCATAGGCTTGCTTGGTGTAACAGTCCTTTACATTATTTTTAAAGACCCAAACATAATCTATGGCTATGGATTTGGCGCTTCATCAATTGCATTGTTTGCAAGAGTTGGAGGAGGAATTTACACTAAAGCTGCTGATGTTGGAAGTGACTTGGTAGGCAAAGTTGAAAAGGGCATTCCTGAAGATGATCCAAGAAATCCTGCTGTGATTGCCGACAATGTTGGCGACAATGTTGGCGACGTTGCCGGAATGGGAGCTGACTTGTTTGAAAGCTACGTAAACAGCATAATAGCTGCAATGGCAATCGGGTTGATGCTGTTTGGCCCAAGCCATGTTATCTTACCATTGATGCTTGCCGCGCTCGGCATAATCGCTTCAATGGCGGGCATTGTATTTGTAAAAGCAAATGATGAAAAGCAGCTGTTCAGCGCAATGAACAAGGGCCTGTACTCAAGCACAATAATAGCTGCGGTACTTTCATTTTTATTCATAAAATACCAGGGTTTTGATATTGGAATTTTTTATGCCGCATTAGCCGGATTAATAGCGGGAGTTTTGATTGGATTATTTACCCAGTATTACACATCGAATAATTACAAGCCAACGCAGAGCATTGCAATAGCAGCAAAAACAGGCGCCGGCACAAATGTGATACAGGGATTGGCAGTTGGAATGCTCTCAACTTTGATTCCTGTGGTTTCTGTGTCGATTGCTGTGCTTATTGCCTATAAATTTGCAGGGCTTTATGGAATTGCAATTGCAGGTGTTGGCATGCTTGCGACGCTTGGATTTACTCTTGCAATTGAGACTTATGGCGCTGTTGCTGACAATGCAGCAGGTATTTCAGAAATGGCAAAAGTCGGCAAGGATATCAGGGAAAAGACAGAATTGCTTGACGCTGTTGGCAACACAACTGCTGCAATAGGAAAGGGATTTGCAATCGGAAGCGCTGCACTGACAGCACTTGCTTTGTTTGCAAGTTTTACGCAGATAACAAAAATTGAGATTATGAGCATTTCCAATCCTGATGTTATAATTGGCCTGTTTATTGGAGGAATGTTGCCATTTTTATTCAGCTCCTTTGCGATGCAGGCAGTAGGGAAAGCTGCTTCAGAAATTGTTGAAGAAGTAAGAAGGCAGTGGAAAACAATAAAAGGCTTAAGCAAAGGAAAGGCAAAGCCTGATTATGAGAAATGCATTGCAATAAGCACGCAATCTGCATTGAAGCAGATGATAATGCCTTCGCTGCTCGCAATACTGTCGCCAATATTTATTGGATATGCTTTTGGAGTGCAGGCATTGGGAGGCCTGCTTGTAGGCTCAATTGTCACAGGATTTTCTCTTGCTATTTTCATGGCAAATTCCGGCGGGGCGTGGGACAACGCAAAGAAATACATTGAAGCAGGCAATCTTGGAGGAAAAGGAAGCGATGCCCACAAAGCAGCTGTTGTCGGCGACACAGTTGGCGACCCGTTCAAGGACACAGCAGGGCCTTCCTTGAATATTCTGATTAAGCTGATGTCGATTGTTGCGATTGTGTTTGTGCCGTTGATTTTATGAAAGCTGAAAATTTGCAGAAAGGGTACACAAGGATTATTGGGATATTTTTTGTTCTTGTAGTAATCTCACTAATAAATGATTATTCAAGATTTGGGCATCGTCCAGAAACATGGCACAAATTATTTCATGTTTTGCTTGGCTCTATTGTTTTATATTTTGGATGGAATAACAAAAACTTTTGGAAGCCTTTCTGCCTTGCCAACGGCTCCTTTTTTCTTTTTGTTGCGGCTTTCGGATTCACCTTTCCGGATTTTGGAGGACTGGACGCATTCAATAGATTAGATACAATATTGCATAGTATTGTTGGTGCAACTGGATTACTTACGGGCTTTTTAAATAAAACCACAAACTTTTTAAAAATATTTAAAATTCATCTTTATCATGCACAAATTTTTCACATTAAATGATTTGGATGTTCAAGGAAAGCGAGTTCTTTTGAGATGTTCATTTGATGTTCCTCTTGACTCAAATAAAAGCCTATTAGACCATCAAAGAGTAAGGGACGATTCTCGTATAAGAGATGCTATCCCAACATTAAAATTCTTAATAGAAAACAAAACAAAAATTATTCTTGCATCAGGATGGCTTGGAAGACCTGAAGGCGAGGATCCTGAATTAAGCATGGCTCCAGTTGCATTGCGTTTGCAAGAACTGTTGAGAGAGCAGGATTTATTAAAGCATAATGTACTTTTAACCCCAAATTGTTTAGACGGCAGTAAACCCCGAAGTGTTTATAAAAATAAAGATGAAGTAGCGATGGACGTTAGTAAACTAAAGGATGGTCAAATTATAGTTTTGGAGAATGTAAGGTACGATCCAGAAGCAAATTCTAATGACCAAGAGTTTGCAAAGTTTATTGCATCATTGGCAGGAAAAAATGCAGTTTATGTTAATGAAGCAGAAGCTCAAAATCACAGACCAGAAGCAACGATTGTCAGCGTTCCTCATTTTATTGTTGAAAACGGCGGCAAAGCTGTTTTTGGTTTTAAGTGTGCAGAAGTAATAAAATATATTGGAAACATATCCAAATTACTTAACAAAAAGGACAGAGGAAGGTTTGTTTTCTTTTTGTCAGGAAAAAAAATTGAGACACAAGTTGGAATAACATCAAAAATAACAGTAACTAATTCACTTCTGGATAAAATGAATGAGGATGATGTACTAGTTGTGCAAGGTGCTGTCACTTATACATTTCTTTTAGCTCAACAGTACTTTAATGTCATCAAAAATAAGATTAGAGAAGCGGAAGATATTATTGAGGACTGTAATAGAAAGCAAAAAGAAGAAACAGCTAAGATAAAAAAAGAAAATAAATCAGAATCTTCAAGAATTTTGGTTGAGAGAGAGGCACAAATACAAAAAGAGAAAAGTGAAAAACTTAAGCAATTAATAAATGTAACAGACGCGCAGATTAGAAATCTTATAGGGGCTTCTTTTGTTGAATGGAAAGAAATAGGTGAGCAGATAATCTTTGCAGCGCAAGTTTTATTAAAGGCTAAGTCAAGAATGGTTGAGGTTTTGCTCGGTTTTGACCATACTATAACAAACAATTATCCTGATAAGTTTGGCAGTCTGCCAAAAGATTCTGAAATCAAGTTTTTTGATGCTCCAAAAGGAATTCCTGAGGGATGGCTTGGAGTAGCTCCTGGCCCTAAAACTTTAGACATAATTTATGAAAGTGTAAAAAACTGTTATATGCTAATTTTAGCAGGACCTCTCTCTATTGAGGATGAAAGAGTAGAGAAATTTTCCGAAACTAATAAAAAATTGATTAGAGCTATTAAAGAGGCAAAGGATAATGGAGGGATTACTATAGGTGCTGGTGGAGATACAGCTGCAGTAATAAATAGATGGGGAGGGGAAGAAGCTTTTACTATTTTATCAAATGCTGGCGGAGCAACTCTGGAATTAATAGAAAAAGACGGCAGATTGCCTGCAATTGTTGCTATAGAAGAATGCAGTAAAATCAAATAACAACCTTTACTTCCTCGTCAAAAATATCATTAACGGAATTTTCAACATCATCTTTTAAATTTGCTATTGAATTTTCCATTTTAATAACATCATTTTTTAATTTCTCAGCTTCCTCATTGTTTTTTTCAATCCTTAAATTAACATCCTCAAGGCGCTTGTTGAAGCTCCTGAATTTTTCAGGCACTCCAGATAACCTGATCTTGCGGTCTGTTTCTTCCATTTCCGCCTTGAATGAGAAGTATTTTTTCAAAAACTGCTCAAGAAACTCCCTGGTGAATTTCTTAACCTCCTCAGTTGATTTTTCCTTTTTCTTGTCATCAATCTGCAGCTTGTTTTCCTGAAGCATTCCTTCCAGATTTTTCAAAATGTCCAAAATAATGAAGTTCTTGTCATTTGCAAGCGTTTCAATCGGATGCTTCAGATAATCCAGGACAATCTCTTCATGCTCAAATGCTATATGCGAGTATTTTCTCAAAGCCCTCTCCAGGACAGAGAATGACTGCAGGATCTGGCTTTCATCATTGTAAAAGGCAGCTGCCTTATTTTTCCTCTCCTCACTCAACCTTAGGAAATTATTATGCTCATCGCTTTTGTTGAATTTTTCTATTTCCGCCATTATGGAGTCTTTTTCCCCATTCGCAAGATTTAGGTCAGCTTCGGCATTCTTCAAGTCAACAGCCATGTTTATCCTCTGCTTTGTTTTTGACACAAGGCTTTGTATTTTTTCCATCGCCTTGTTGACTGCAACCATTTCCTTGTCATTAAGCGCAGATTTAAGCTCTTTAAACAGCCCGTCAAAATTCTTTAAGTTATGCGCTATCCTGCTTGTCTCGTTGGCAAAAAATTCCTGCAGGATGGTGTAGCTTCTGAAAGTGCCCTTGTTTAAGTCATTAATCAGCTCGTCAAACAGCTTGCAGAAATCAACAAGATAAAAATAGTCCTTGTTGTTGATTTCCATGTGCCCGAGAAAAGAATTTACAACTCTTACGTATGCTTTCCTGTTGCCTTCCATATATTGCTTGGCCTTGAAAGGAATGTTTGGATTCTGCAGCTTTGCATTTTCAAGAACCTCAACATTGATTATTGCCCTTTGAACTTCATCATTGATATTAATCAGCACTTCTTCTGTCTGCTGCCGCACCTCTTCCATCAAAGGCTTTGATTTCTCATTAAGCCATTCTCCCATGCTTTGCAGGCTTATCTCCATTGCTTTCTTGGCTTCCTGCTCTTCATTCTGGAAGATTTTCTTTAAAAATTCAAGCATTTTACAGCTTAAATGAGCTTAGTGCATATAATTTTTACTATTTTGGAGTGGGATAGGAAAGAATTATCATTCGTATCTCAAAGTATACTCACTTCGTCGTGACTTTGAAATACTATTCGTAACGCAAAGCATCCACGGGCTTTAGTTTAGAAGCCCTGTAAGCCGGGATTGCCCCTGCGATAACTCCAATTATAATTGCCAAGAACAAAGTTTCAACCAAAAGGCTTGTAGGAATAAGTGTCCTTACACTCACGCTAGGGCCCAGCCTGTTTAGCAAATTCGGCAGCATCTCGGAAATCACATAACCCAATCCGATGCCCAAAATCCCCCCGACAAATCCAACCAGCGCGGAATTAAGGAGAAATATCATCATTATGTCATAATTCTTGGCGCCAATGGCCTTCATTATGCCAATCTCCTTTGTTTTTTCCAAAACAGATGTAAACATTGTGTTTGCAATGCCAACTGCGCCAACAAGCAATGAAACAAAGGCGATTGCTCCCAAAAATATGTTGATTGTGTCAAGCACGCTGTCAATTACCTCCTGCGTTGATTTTGAAGAAATAATTGTGAAGTCTTTGTTTCTGCTGGTAACATGCCTTGATATCAAAAGCCTTGACTCGATTTCACTTACAATTTGGTCTATTGAATCTGGATCGCTGACTTTTGCAGAGATTGAATCAAACGTTTTTTGGCCAGCACTGCCTAGTATGTACCTAGCCTGATCAATCTGTATAAAAATTCTGTTGTCTTCTCCCCCTATCCCTCCAGATTCTTTTAAGATTCCAACAACCTTGAACAACCTACCATCAATTGTGACTGGCCTGTTTAACGCCAGAGGCTGCTTGAACGTGGATTTTGCAACCCCGCTTCCGACAACTATGACATTTGTATCGCCCGGATTGAGATACCTTCCGGCTTCAAGCTCTGTGTTGACCAAATATTTCCAGGCATATGCATCAACACCTTGTATTGAAATAGAAGAAGTTTCCGCAAGATAAAATACTTCTACTCTTCCGGACACTACTCCATTAACGTAGCTTATGCCTTCTATTGATTTTACGGTTTGCAAATCCTTGTCTGTCAGATTCTTGGATTTTAAGGATATTGACGGGTTGGAAGATGCCGCAAGCATAGCTCCGCTTCCAAGCCCCTTAAATCCGCCAAAAGCCTTCTCAACGCCGGGAGTGATTGTTATCAAGTCAGCGCCTAAACCTCCAAGCCTTTCCTGCACATTTAGAGTTGCTCCTTGCCCAAGGGACACGATTGCAACTATTGCAGCCACCCCTATGACTATTCCAATTATTGTAAGCCAGCTCCTTAATTTGCTGTTCAGCAAAATGTTTAAAGCCAGCTTGAATAATTTCTTGAATCTCATTTCTTTTTGAAGATTCCTTTTTTTCTGTAAAGAACAAAAACCAAGGCCAAAACAATGATTATTGCCGAAGCATAAAATGCATTGCTCTGCCAGAAGCTTTTTTCCTTTGTTCCGGATTGCAGTGGGGCTTGGCTGTCTGTTGAGCTTTTAAACTGGATGGCAACATTTTTTTCGACGCTCCTTCTCTCTCCTGTTGTGTCAGTGTAGTCTATAATCACCTTAAGGTTGTTGTTAGAACTTTGCTTGCTTTGTGGACCGCTGGTTGCCATTGCATTGGGCACTATCTGGAATGAAACAATGGTGTAATCCCCCTTGTCAAGGTTTCCCACTATCGCCGAAGTGCTTCCAATGATTTTGAAACCGCTTTGCTCAGGAATCTTTACAGAAACTGACAAGGCAGGATTATTTCCGGTGTTTGATACAGACAAAGAGGTTTGCCCCTGGCTGCTCTCTGAAAATGCAACATCAAAATCTGTTTCTCCTCCGACAAATATACCTGCTTTTGTTTTAATCAAGGCAGATGCTGCATCGGTAGTTGATTCATATTTCAAGCTTAAATCCAGATGATACAGGCCCGGCTTTGCGTTTACATCTGCAATTACGGTATAGGCCAGCTCGATGGAATCTCTAACATTAAGATACTTGATGTATTTCGTGTCGTCAGAGAAAACCGGAAGAATAACGCCACCTGGCTCCGACCATGAAAAAACCATATTCTGCAAAGGGGCATTGCCTATATTTGTTATAGTGAACTTCATTTCCGTTTCCTTTCCAGGATCTAATTTAGCCTTGTCAACATAGATTATTTGTGCAAACTCCTTGCTTGTGACGTCGATGTTGAAGCTTGAAGTGACCCAGTCTTCATTGTCATGCCTATGCTTCACCTTAAGCTCGTGCTTGCCTTTTACTGCATCCTTATCAATCCTCAATCGGTACCCAACGTTTACGTAATTCTTGTTGCTTTGGTAAGCGTATAAAGTGCCAATTTTCTGCAAAGGCTGCCCGTCAATCACAGTGAATGGATATACTTGTAGCATCTCCAATTCAAGATTATTGACAGTGCCCCCGCCAACATTTTCAACCCTTAGCCTTACCTCTACCGTGTCACCGGCTCTGGCAGGGCTTGGGTTCTGGTTTAGCAAGGTAATTTTAAGTATCGGGGGCTCATTTTCCGCAGCATGAGCAGCAAGCACGCTGATTAAGAGCACTATAATTCCAAGAAAAATCTTTTTCATTTTCATCATCCTCCTTTTATTACTTGACCATCTTTTAATTCAACAATTCTTTTAGCATAGTCTGCAAGCTTTAAATCATGCGTTACCACGATTATCGTTTTTCCTTCCTTATCCCACAAATTTTGCATTAGTTTCATGACATCAGCGCCTGTCTTGCTGTCGAGGTTTCCTGTGGGCTCATCAGCAAGGATTACATCCGGGTTATTGGCAAGCGACCTTGCTATCGCCACTCTTTGCTGCTGCCCTCCGGACAACTGCGATGGCAAGTGGTTCACCCTGTCTCCAAGCCCAACCAAATCAAGAATCTCGCTGGCCCTTTTCCTTGCAACATCAGAAGGCATGTTCTGGAACTCCAAAGGAAGCATTACATTTTCAAGAGCACTTAAAGTTGGAATTAAGTGGAATTGCTGAAAAATAAACCCTATTTTCTTGCCCCTGGTTTGAGCCAAGTCAGACTCATTTAGCTTGGAAATGTCTTTATCGTCCAAGTAGATAGTTCCCTTTGTCGGCAGGTCCAAGCAGCCCACAAGATTCATCATGGTGCTTTTGCCTGAGCCGCTTGAGCCGGTAATTGCCACAAATTCCCCTTGAGGTATTGAAAGGTTTATCCCTCTGAGGGCTTGTACCTCTACCTCGCCCATTTTATAAACTTTCCATACGTTCTCAAGCTTTATGATATTGTGTTTTGCCATTTCAAGTCATTACTCATAACAAAGTGAGATGAAACGCCTTTTAAATATTTCCTAAAACCAACAGAAATAAAATAATAGTGGGAAAAACAGAAATTAAAGGAAAAATGGCAGTTTTTGATTTGTCAAAACCTTTATAAATATCCTCTTTTTTCCAGTTTTAATGGCTTTATTGAGCATAGTGATTGTTATCAGCCTTTTGGCATTGCTCTTTGCAGGCTATCTAACAAGGCAAATTCTTAGCAAGGAGACAGGCACAGCAGCGATGCAGGAAGTTTCCAATGCAATCAAAATAGGCGCTGAGGCTTTTTTGAAAAGACAGTACACGACAATTGCCATTATGTCTGTTGCGCTTTCTATTGTAATTTATGCGGCATATGCGTTTTTCGGAAAAAACCCCGAGCTTGGATGGCGAACAGCTGTCTCATTCATATTTGGGGCAGTTAGTTCCGGATTAGCCGGCATTGTGGGAATGTGGGTTTCCATAAGGGCAAACATAAGGACAGCAAGCGCGGCAAGAAAAAGCATGAACCAGGCATTTGTTGTTGCTTTCAGGGGAGGAGCAGTTTCAGGAATTGTGATTGTTGCAATGTCATTGCTTGGGGTGGGCATAATCTACGGCATGTTTAGCATAGGCATTGACCCAAAAGAAGTCCCATTTTTAATTGTTGGTTATGGTTTTGGAGCAAGCTTTGTTGCCTTGTTTGCGCAGCTTGGCGGCGGAATTTACACTAAAGCTGCTGATGTTGGAAGTGACTTGGTAGGCAAAGTTGAAAAGGGCATTCCTGAAGATGATCCAAGAAATCCTGCTGTGATTGCCGACCTTGTAGGCGACAATGTTGGAGATTGCGCTGGAAGGGGCGCTGACTTGTTTGAGAGCACTGCAGCTGAAAATATAGGAGCTATGATTTTGGGAGTTGCTTTGTATCCTGTTTTTGGAATAAAAGGAATCATGTTTCCATTAGTTGTCAGGGCATTTGGATTGGTAGCAACAATAATTGGGATAATGACTGTCAAGCTCAAAAATGAAAATGAAAACCCAATGACAGCGTTGAACAGGGGCTATTACATAACAAGCATTCTGGCAGCTGTTGTATTTTACTTCACCACAAAATGGCTTCTTGGCAACATATTGTTTTTCTATGCAGGGTTGGTTGGATTGGCAACGAGCATTTTGATTGTGTGGATCACGGTTTACTACACAGAATCAGACCCGTTCTTTTTTAAAAATAGTCCTGTAAGAAAAATTGCAAAGGCCTCTTTAACAGGTCATGCAACAAATATAATTTCAGGGTTCGCAGTTGCAATGGAAGCTACCGTATTGCCTGTTATTGTTTTGTCTGTTGCTTTATTGGCTTCATTCAAGCTCGGTGCAATGAGCGGAATATCTCATGGCGGCCTGTATGGAACAGCAATAGCCACAATGGGAATGCTGGCAACAGCTGCTTATGTTTTGGCGATGGACAATTTCGGGCCTATAACAGATAATGCCGGTGGAATTGCTGTGATGGGCAGAGCTCCAAATGAAGTAAGGAAAAGAACAGACAAGCTTGATGCTGTCGGCAACACCACAAAAGCATTGACAAAAGGTTATGCAATCGGAAGCGCTGCACTGGCTGCTTTCCTTTTATTTTCAGCATATTTGGATGATGTTGCAAAGCACATCGGAGTAAAAATTGTTACAGTTGACATTGCAAAAATCGATGTTTTTGTAGGCGCTTTGATTGGTGCCATGCTTATCTTTTTGTTCAGCGCATTTGCCATAAGGGCTGTTGGAGATACAGCATACTCTATCGTAAATGAAGTAAGAAGACAGTGGAAAACTAAAAAAGGAATAATGACCGGCAAGGAAAAGCCTGATTATGCAAGGGTTGTTGACATTTGCGTGAAAGCATCATTGAAAGAGATGATTTTGCCAGGGTTGCTTGTTGTTGCTATTACTGTTGCTGTGGGGGTTGTCTTAAAATATGAGGCAGCAGCAGCCTATCTGATGGTTGCAACAATCACAGGAATTTTAATGGCTTTATTGCTGAACACAGGCGGAGGAGCGTGGGACAATGCAAAGAAGCTTATTGAGGAAGGAGCGCACGGAGGAAAAGGAAGCGAAGCGCACAAGGCTGCTGTCACAGGCGACACAATTGGAGACCCTTTCAAGGATACTGCCGGACCAAGTTTGCATGTTTTGATTAAATTGCTGAGCACCATAACACTTGTTCTAGTGCCGCTGTTTGTTTAGAATTCTTAGATAGTTTTATATAATTTTAATCTGCTCTGCAAATAGTCGAATGCGAGAGCTCAACCTGCTCGCGAGAACGCGAGCTCGCGTTCAACTCTCTCGCTCGCTCAGCTCACTGTGCTCGGCATCGCTTTCTTGCCATGTCGAAATCGAAGATTTCGAGCATTCCCGAAAACCTTTGGTTTTCGATAATATCGCGATGCCTCGCCTATATATTGAAAATTTTCAAAATCCCGAAAATCTCCGATTTTCGCGACATTTAACAAAAATGCCAAAAACATACAATAAAAAACCAATACAGCAGCAAAAAATAGCTGAAAAGCGCATAAAATTCCTGTTCCAGCATGCCAAGGAAATGTTCAGGGAAGACAGCAGGATTTCTGACAAATATATAAATATGGCAAGAAGGATCGCAATGAAATACAAGATAAGGATTCCTTCTTCGCTCAAGAAAAGATTTTGCAAGAACTGCCACAAATACCTTGTGCCAGGTGTTAATTGCAGGGTCAGAATCCACAAGCACAGGCTGATTTACTATTGTTTTGGGTGTAAGCATTATATGAGGCATCCTGTAAAATAAAGATTGTTCAACTATTAAATGTTCAGAATTTCTGTCGGGTTAAATAAAGATAAGTAGTTTTGGTTGGTAAAAAACTTTAACTTTAATTCTTCTTACCTGTATCTTGCATATATTCTACTACAATACCAATCATTTTTTGAATTGTCTCGTTACAATTTTTAAAAAATAATTTATCTAAAACCTTTATTCCCTCCTTTCTTATTACATCACTAATTAATGCATGAACAAAAGATTGTGTGGCAGAATTAACATTCTCAAAATCCAAAAAAATTTTATCCTCTTTTCTTATGAATGGCAATATTTCTTTAGCTCTTATTTCTTTAGCGATGTCTTTATTTCCTGCAAAATTTCCTGTTTTTTTATAAATTTTTATTTCAATCATATAAACCTTGGTCTCTTAAATCGTTCCTTTATTTTTTGCTTCTTAGTCCTCCTATAAAAGTCCCTTATCAAATCTAAGATTTTATCAAAATTTGGATGTTGATCGAGGCATAAATCTATACCAACAACAGTACCTTGCCAATAAGGATAATCTTCTCCATGTGAGTTATGGTCTTGCAGAGGTTCCGCAATCAATTTAGCTTCTTTATTTTTTGGATTTTTTAATAACTTATACATAGCATTGCCACTATATATAATAAAGAAATCACGATTTATTTTTGCAAGAGACTTGATAAAAAATAAACCAGCTCCAGCATTTTCTCCCGTACCTCCAACCTTCCTTGTAGTACCTGTAATTCCTGGTGTTAAGGCAAGAGATATTGCATCTAAATCAGATTTAGGATTCCAAACCTTACTTATTGATTTCTTAATTCCTATACCAATATCCACTACACCAATTCTGATAGTATTACTTTTTGGATAATATTGAGCACAAACTACAGCACCAATTTTAGATTGGGCATGTTCAAAAACATTCCTTACTAATTCAGTAACAACATACTTAATAGGTTCTACTTTATCAGGTTCTTTGTGTAATAGGGGTATCATTTCTGTTATAAAATTATCAAGTTCTTTAGAATTCTTAATTATTTGAATTGGTATAAATCTACCTGCAGATCCGTGCTCTTTAATTTCCATCTCGGACTTGAGCTTAAGTAATTTAAATAAACCCATTCTGTGAAAGTAATGTTTTGAAGTTGCAGTCATCTTTTGAAATAAAATTTTCTTATTTTCATGTCGTATTTTTAAACCAAGAGAAGTGACCATACATAAAACTACAGGATGGACTGAAATCCAATCTTTATGAGAACTAATCTCAAGTTCTCCATTTGACGTGTCCATTTTTTTAAGAAAAGTGTCTATATTACCAATCCAAACACTATTGGGTAAATGAAGCTTCATTGTTAAAGGTAAATTAAACTTATATTTAAATGTATCAAAATTACCGGGATTCCCGGTAAAATAGTATATTATTTAATATATACATTATTTCTTTCAATATAGAAAATAATTATATTTTATACTATCAAGCGAAAGCTTTATATATAAGTTATATCACTACGTAGTAACAAATAGTTGGGGGTTTAACATGTGCTTAGCTTGTTCAATTGCAGAAGGAAATCCTAATGCCAAAAACGAGAAAAATATTGATTATTCAGCTAATCAGGATTATAACGGCCAAGCTTACTAGAGGTTAAAATGGAAGTGGAAGAATTATTTTTGGACGAGGACATGGAAAGGATTGAGGAAATGAGAAGTGAAAGGAAGAAGATGAAGGACAAGGATTTCGCTAAATTAATAAACAAGAAAGATCTTTCCGACTTTGAGATGGACGAAATGTTTTTGTAGGGGAAAAAATGAAGTTACCAAATTATCGCAGTTCTCTTTTGGATAAACAAATAGTTGCTGGCAGCTGGAATGATATTTATCATAAAGTATGTAATTTTGTTACCTCAAGAAAGTTTAAGATAGGCGCTGCTGTTTCAGCTGCATCACTTGTAGGTTTGGTTGCTTTGGCACACACAGATTTACCGAAACAAGCAAGTGATTATTGGAAAGCACCGGTTCCTTTAAGTCTAGGGTATGCTGAGCCACAACCTTATGTTGTAAGGCCCGAAGATACCCTTGAAAAATTATCAGGCGGAAATCCTTTGGCAAAGGAGTACATAATGCGAGCAAATGGGGTTAAAGACCCAAAAAGAGACCTAAAAGCAGGCGATATAATCGCTGTTCCAGGAACTGACAATGATAAACTGATTAGGGAACTATTGAGTAAATTGCAGATACAAAAATAAATGCAATTAATTCTAAATAACTTTATAAATTAAATCATTTTCTTATTCACTTATGGACAATTACGACCTTGAACTATCCAAAGTCATTGAAAGAATCAATAAAGAGAATGCCAAACTTGTGTGTGTTCAATTGCCAGATGGTTTAAAGCCAAGGGCAAAGGAGATACAGCAGTCAATAGAGAAAAGCACAAATGCCTCTGCAATAATATGGATGGGCTCGTGCTTTGGCGCATGCGACGTGCCGCTGCAGGTTGAAAGGCTTGGGGTGGATTTGCTTGTGCAGTGGGGGCATTCCACTTGGAGAGGCAGTTGGCATTAAACTTTAAATATAACCGCTTATTCTAAGCATTGATGAAAACCTATTTTACAGTTGCTGCTGTTGTGAGGAACAACGGCAAGATATTGATCCTGAAAAAATCCCCAAAAGACTGGAATTACCCCAATAAATGGAGCTTCTGCTCTGGATATGTCAAGGAATTCCAGTCAGCAGAGGAAAACATGCTTAGGGAGATAAAGGAAGAAACAGGATTAGCTGCAAAGATAATGAAAAAAGGCAGGCTTTTCATAGTCAATGACAAAAAGAACAAAAAATCATGGATAATAATGCCGTTTCTTTGCGAAGTGAAATCAAGAAACATCAGGCTGGACCATGAAAATGTTGATTACAGGTGGATAAGCCACAAGGGCATTAAAAAATACCCTACTGTGCCGGGCTTGGAGAAAGATTTAAAAGTATTGGGATTGAAATAAGCAACATGAAGCAGAAAATTTTTCTGGGAGCAGACCATGCCGGATTTGA
>Ga0209541_10001181_pt1 | contig 52298 bp, 56 predicted proteins | sample RifCSPlowO2_01_FD_184027 | JGI IMG/M metagenome (GOLD analysis project Ga0209541, IMG submission 184027) | Groundwater microbial communities from Rifle, Colorado - Rifle CSP2_plank lowO2_0.1 (SPAdes) (version 2) | ecosystem: Environmental > Aquatic > Deep subsurface > Groundwater | place... | reverse complement strand
CTACTTTAACAATGCCTTTCGCTGAAATTATAAAACAAATTCCAATTGTAGGCGTATATCATGATCTTCTATCTTTTCTCGTAGTTATCGGAGGAATTACCTATATTTCTTTGATCATCGGGGAACTTGTGCCAAAACATGTTGCAATCAGCAACCCCGAAGGCATTGCCGTATTTGTTGCTCCATTTATGCGGACGCTATTAAAAATAGCTCTTCCTCTAGTTGGATTTCTCAGTTTATCATCCGAGTTAGTTCTTAAGCTCTTAAGGATAAAAAAATTTTCCGCATCCAGCGTGAGCGAAGATGAAATTAGACTACTCATGAGCGAAGGAACAAGAGCCGGAATATTTAACATCATAGAAACCAGACTGGTTAATAGAGTGTTGCATCTTGATCGTCTGCGAGTTGATTCCCTAATGACGTCAAGAGAAGCTATCCAGTGGTTTGACATCAATAAACTTCCCGAAGACTTCAAGACATATCTTGCCGAACATCAGCATTCAAGAATAATTTTGTGCGATAGGTCAATAGATAATTTGGTCGGAGTAATTCATGCAAAGGATTACCTTCGTTATTATGCAAGCAATCCGAAAGTAGACATTAAGAAACATAGTCAAAAACCCCACTTGATTCCGGAAAATACGTCTGCAATTCAAGCGCTTGAATTATTCAGAAAATCGCCTATGCATATGGCTTTAATTGTTGATGAATATGGCAAGGTGCGGGGACTGGTTACATTTAATGATGTGTTGGAAGCTGTAGTTGGAGATATTCAGGAAAAAAGTTTTAAGAATTATTTGGCTTAAAAAATTCTGACTTTTTTATCCTATAATATCTTCCTCTGGTTTCGCCGGATTTTTCAATCAGTTTCCTGTCGAGAAGCTTTTTCAAATCATAGCGCAGAGTTCTTTCCGGCACTTGTATAAAACGTCTTCTGACCATGTCAAAGGATGCGATAATTTGATCTTTGATAATATTAAATATTTCTTCTTGACGGGGTGGAAGAAATAGATTATTTTCTTTTGCAATCTCTTGATTAACCTGGTTTTTTATTTTTTCTATCTGAGAATAAAATGCCTCAAGCATAAATTCAAGATAAGCATTGGTATTTTGCATCCCCTGACTTAAGTGAAAATAATAATCATCTTTATGCTCATCCAGATATTCTTCGAAAGGTACGGTAAGAGAAAAATCCCAGTCTTTTGATTTGAGAATAGCAGAAATTAAAAGTCTGCCTACCCTGCCGTTTCCATCCAGAAAAGGATGAATTTTTTCAAAGATAAGATGAGCAACAAAAGCAGCAATCAGCGGAAATTTTTCTTCAGAATTTACATAAGTCAAAAGCTCATCCAATAATTTCAAGACTTGGGTTGGAGGAGGAGGCATATAGACCGCCACACCTCCCTCATTAAAAATCGCGCTTACTTCTGTTCTAAAATGTCCCGCATCGGGTGCAATATCCTGCAAAACTAACGAATGAAGATGTAGAATAATGTTTTTTGTAAGAATATTTTTTCTGACATCCTTATCGATGAAATTTATCGTCTTGACGATGTTAAAAACTTCTTCTTTCTTTTCCTCTTCGGTTTCATTGCCAAATTCAAAATCAGAGATTTTCAGGGGATTCCCTTCAATACGGGCGGAAAAAAGCGAGCTTTTCAAAAGACTAACTCTCTGAATATTTTCTTTGATTTGGTCTCCAAGATTTAATGAAGAAAAATATAAACGTTGTGCTTCAATATTGGTAATAAGTGAAAGCATTTCATCGGAAATTGTATAAACAGGAGGGATCTTCATGGAATTATCTTACCAGATCTTGCCGAATATTGCCATATCTTGCCAAATCTTGCAACTCGAGGCTAATTCGTTATTTTTTTGCCGAATTCGAAAACAATATGTCTTGGGTATGTTTTGCAAGCATGCAAGAATTGTGGTAAATTAAATTATGAACAAGGCTATTTGGGGAGTATTGGGAGTTTTAATAATCATAGGATTCGGAGTCTTTCTCCTCAATAAAAACAGCCAAGTAGCCGTTCCTACGGTTCCTGCAGCCACAGAAATACCAACTACTATCACTTCTACAGATTCAGCAGCACCTTCGACAACAGAATCTATAGTGGTTACTTATTTTGATTCTGGATTTTCACCAACCAGTTTGACAGTCAAAATTAGAGATACAATCACTTTTAAAAATCAGTCCGGCAAAAGTATGTGGGTAGCTTCATCTTCTCACCCAACACACACTGCTTACCCGGAGTTTGATGCCAAAAGAGGAGTGACTATGGGAGAGAATTATGTGTTTACATTTACCAAAGCGGGTAACTGGAAATACCATAACCACCTCGGCCCTTTTGATACCGGAGTTATTATCGTTCAGTAGTGTAAGTTTCAGTGTATCCCGGGAAATAATCTTTTTTAACTTGGCTTTTTTTTATTCCCATTTTCCCTAGCATTTCATTAAATGCCTTTACCATCGGCTCTGGCCCCGAAATATAAAAAGTACGATCCCTAAAGTCAGGCACTTTGCCGTTGATCAATTTCTCATCAATATGTCCATCTCTGTTCGTATTAATGTAAACTGTTTTTAGCCCAAACTGTTCAGCCTTTTTGAAAATATCCTCAAAAACAATATTCTCTTGTGTTTTATTGGAAAAAAACAAAATTATATCCCTAGGTTCTTTATTGTCTAAAATCCACTTGGTAATAGCCCTAAATGGAGTGATGCCAATCCCCCCAGCTATAAAAACCAGTTTAGTGCCCAAATTATTTGGTAGAGTAAATTCTCCTCCTAAATTAGAGACAATTATTTCGTCCCTTGGTTCCATCTTTGCTAAAACCTGTTTAAAAGTACTTGGTTTCTCATAAAATTTAGTAGCTAGCAAGACTAAATTTTCTGAAGGCGAGGAAGCTATAGTAAAGAATCTCCTTATGCCTCTGTTATCCTGACGCGGATGGGACAATGTCCATTCCAAAAATTGGCCTGGTTTAAATTCGAACTTTTTCCATGGTTCAAACCAGAATCCAATTACGTCTGTTGAAAGTTTTTCTTTTTTCCGTAAGATTAGCACCTGTCTAAAACTACTGTTAGTAATGTAGGCGAAGATGTTGCCTATCAAAAGGGAAGCCTCAAGAGAATATGGGATTACGCTTCCCAAGAAATAAAACAGTAGCGCGATTAAAATAGCATACATAACCTGGTAACTTTTTCTAAACGGAGACGTTAATGGCTCAACTAGCATCACTAGGGCAAAAAATGTTAGTGGTGAAACAAGCAAAAAAGTCGCTTGGCTTCGTAACCGTACAAACAGATCAAATGGTTCATGACCTAAAATACTGTTTACTACCATCAAGACAGTCATACTGGCAAGGAATGCAGCTACCATTTCAAACTTTCTAATTTTTTTTAGAATTAAAAATCCACTGATTAAAATAAAAGGGGCCATGGGCAGATCGCCCACCCACCAACTCGCGCCCTGACCAAGAATCACAGCAGAGGCAGTCGCCCCAAAAGCTGCCGGGTTAAAAATATGCCGTCCCCTTAGAACAATTAAGTATTTACTGGTCATTCCAAATACACCGATTGCCGTCAATGGAATTAAATTGGATAGGGAGAAGACAGGACCAAATATTAAAGATAGAATCAAGCCTGAAATTAAAGCTGATTCAGGATTAGTTTTTACTTTAAGGATTTTGGCAAGAATTTTATTAGTTATCCAACAGATAAAGCTTAGGTAAGTGGCACTGGCTAAAATATAAAAACCATTATGCGATAGAAGTCCAATAGCGCTTAAGCTGCTGGCAACAACTACCAATAAAATTAGTAGATAAAGTACCAGTCGATACATGGCAGTTTTGTTAAGAAAGGAATTGATGAGACTCACAATATAATTGTATCAAAAGTTCAACGGGAGTTACGGGCATATAACCTGTTCTTGATTGGGCGCCGCCTGATGCCTGTCTGCCTCTGGAGGGAACGCTTACCCATCCGAAACCTTGGTGAAGGAGGGATGTTATAACCTATTATTAACAGACGGATGCTTGAAGTTGCTCGGAACCTAAATTAAACCGGAAAAAAGCAGAATTAAAACCACAATTGTAAGAGCTGCGAAGATACCAATAGTTTTAGTAAATAGGCTTACTGCTTCTTTTTTCTTTCCTTCAATGAAAAGCTGCAGAGGTTGATAAAAAAATAGATAAGCCATTACTGTAACAGAAAGGGTTAGTACAAATAAAACTGTGATTGGAGCGAAAAAGGTATCAGGCTTGTTCTTGAGTGACTGTGTCACGAAAGTCATTACACTGACGACGAGAATAATGTACGCTGAAGCGCTAAGAGCATTAACAATAGGATTCCTAGACATATATTAATTATACCAAATTTGGCTCCGCCTGACGCCCGCCCGTCTTTGGAGGGATGTTCAAACGGTCAGGATTTTTCTGATTCATCCATAAATTTCATGAGTTCCGACTGAATGAAGCCAAGCGGTGTCTTTTCCGACAAATTCAAAAATGATTCTGTAATGGTAATCTATAGAAAATGAATGATAATCTTTAAGCTTTCCCGAAAGCCTGTGTGTCTTAAGTCCCGGATCAAATGGATTTACGCGGAAGATCTTTTCTCTTTTTTCTGCAGCAGTCTTAACTTTTCCAGGCAGACGCTTATACTCTTTAGCAAATTTGCTTGAGTAATAAATTTTCATCAATTAGCGAAGGGCTGAAAGAGATTTTAACAAATTTCCTTTTCCTGCCTTCAGTTCTTCTCTGCTTTTTTCAAGTTCTCCAGACAATCTTCCTTCTAGCCAAAGCCTTAAAAGACTACGAAAAAATTCACTTTTACTAGTATAACGTCCGGTTCTAACTTCTTTTTCCACGACGGAATTTAATTGAATGGGTAAGGAAATATTTACAATCGCTCTCATATGTAATAAATTGTATTACAAATTTATTTATTTGTCAATAACTAAAAAATATCTGCTCCGCCTGACGCCTGCCCGCCTCTGGAGGGAGCGATGTTAGAAACTATTTTTTCCTGAGGACATCTTTATAAAGTCTGCTTAAATATGCTTCTGCCTTTTTCTTGTTTTCCTCAAAATTCTCAGGATGTTTTATTTTGGAACGTCTAAGACTATGTTTTACATATCCCTCGGGGTCTTCTTGCTTAAATTGTCTATTCGCTTGACCTTCCTGACTAAGTATTCTTTGATTTCTTTCAGCATTTCTGAAGGAATCAAGATTTGATAAAAACATTAGTATTGCAGAATTTGATGTTCCCATCCTTGCGTATCCCCTATCAGTTTTTCCCTTTTTTATATCAGCTATAAGTTCTGCTAAAGGAATATAGCTAGCTTTATAAATAGGTTCATTTTTATCTTGTTTCAGCTCATTAATTTTTTCTAAATCAACTTCAACAAAAACAACATCCGTACTTGTTCCAACAAAAGTAGGATTTGGATAATGTTTCGGATATTCGGGATAAGAAATGTCTTTTACCGCTCCTGCCCCTGTTTCTTCCGCTGTTTCTCTTGCTGCTCCTTGCCTAACCGATTCAGTTTTGATAATAGGGTCTTTCCCAATTATTTTTTCAAGAAAACCCATTGGTATTTGTTCAAAAACCATATCTCCTCTATTTGTAGGTTCGAAATCGTTGTCTGCGTGTGGTCTTGGCTGACTTATCATGGCGATTTTTAACTCACCAGTTGTTTTATCCTTTCCGTAAGCAACAACATTAACGGCGGGGGCCTCATCAGCTCGAGGCCTATCAAAAGAGGGTGAGCCATCAGGATTAGTAATTACGGCCGAACGATATGAACCAAATCTTGAAACTGCTTCCCAATCTGTTCCTGGTGGCATTTCTTCAATTCTTCCATCCAGATGTCTTACTTTTAATTTCCAATTTGCCCATTCAGGTCTTTTCTGAAAAAAATCTGGGTTTCTCTTAAGAGCTTCTGATGGAGAAATAATATGCTCTCCCTTTCCAGGATGGGAAATATTTAATTCTTGATTTCCTTGCTCTGGCATAAAAAAGATTATACCATAATCCAAGAAAAGAGTATATCAATATATATCAGCTCCGCTTGGTGAGCAATGTTAGAACATATTTTATGGCTAATTATGTATTTTAAGTATTTGCTCGGTCTTTGTGGTTTTTGTCTCTTTCAAAATTCCATTCATCTCCTCCAAGGCCTTATTCCTTTCCTCATTTGAGAGTTTAGAAAAACGAATGATGCAATTTAGGAAATAGGAAGCATCTCGAGGGTCAGAAATCCTAATATTGGTACCATCTAACGTTATATCTAAAACAGGATCTTTTACTGCCTTTGCCTTTTTAAGAGAATAATCTTTTATTTTTACTTCCCCTTGTCCTGGGCCAGCAATAATAATCATCTTTTCCGAAACAGGATCGTGAAAATCAACTTTTATTGTCTGCAAATTATCTTCCATTTTAGCATCGATAAATCTGTGACCTTTATAATCTCCAATGAAACGTGCATTCTCAAAACCAGCTTCTCGAAACACTTGCCCAAACCACAAGGAAAAGACAGAATGATAGCTTACGGGGAAAGTTGCTCTGTTTCGAAAAACGGTTGGGGGATTTGAATTCCAATCAATTACTTCGGCTTCACGGTCAACGAAAAGAATATCTTTTCCTAAGGCGCATGCTTCTTCTCTGGCGGGATCGATATAATCACGAACTTTTCGAGATATAAGTAATTTTCTTTGCGTATCAACTGTCTGGTATATTTTAATCGGAGGTCTGTCTACAGAAATTGGTCCTTGTTTTGAAGAATCCCATCGTTGGACCGGTCTTGCCAGAGGGTTAAACATGTCAATAGCAAGAACTCCTCTTTGAGGATCTAAATGTTCTTTAAGATTTTTTAATGCTTCCATTTGGTCTTTTTTGGTTAAGAAATGGCAGAATGTGTTAAGGGAAATAGTAACTAAATCAAAAGTTTGACCCAGATCAATATAACGTGCATCTCCTCGAACAAATTTTAATTTATTTTGAGTCTCCTGTGGAAGTTTTGCTGTTTTTTCTCTGGCAACATCAAGCATGGATTCCTCTAAATCTAATCCAACCACTTCAAAACCAGCTTTTGCCAAGGGGATTGCGATTCTTCCAGTCCCAACTCCAATTTCTAAAATATTTCTTGGTTTTAATTGTTTTGCAAGATTTAGCCAAAATGGAATATCTTCTTTTTCTGTTGTCTCGTAAATTAGATCATAAATCCAAGCATCTTTTTTGGTTGCATAAAGAGAACTAGTTATTTCCGGAGTTGTGCTTCGTTCGACCATACGAAAGGAATTATATTAGACTGAGGATAGCTTGTCAACTATAGGACTACTTGCTCCGCTTGGTGGAAATGGTAAAAATTATTTTGTAAACACAAAAGGATTTACGAATTTATTAGAAAATTTAAATATTTAAATCTCAACATCTTGAAGATATAAATTAAAGCATACGTGTATTTTTATTTTTAGATAGTATATATTTGGTATATACTGAGTATTAGTTATGATTAGGAAGATAATTAGTTTGGGTAAATATTCGGGGGTTATTTCTATCCCCAAAGAGTTTTTGAAAAAACTTCACTGGAGAAGAGGCCAGAATTTGGAGATTTCCTCCAAAAGAAAATCCCTCTCCCTCAAAGACGCAAAATAATTAACCTTCGGGCCCTAGATTTATCCATTGTTTAATGATAAAATTGTTTAGCGTTCCCCTGTAGCTCAATGGTAGAGCAGGTCCCTGTGGAACATTAACGCAGCTTTCCGAAGTAATTCGGATTGAAAAATCGGGCTAATTCGGGGAAGTCCTGAACTAAGTTGAAGGATAATCCCGAGCTAAATTCCCGCCATGGCGGGATAAATGTGTAGAGACTATATACCCGATCCCCTCTTTTTCGAAAAAAGAGGGGGATGAGATAGTCCAAACCTTTTGGTAACAGAAGGAATTTTGTAAGGACAAGGTTAGAGGTTCGAGTCCTCTCGGGGGAGCAAGGTTATCAATTCTTAATAACTATCCTCAGAATGATATAATTGCCTAATGTGGTTTTGGTTGGCGCTTTTTGCCGCGGTTTTAGGAGCGGTGGATGTTATTCTAAGTAAAAAAATTTTACATAAAGTAAGCGCTGCAGTTTTAACTTGGTCTCTTTTTACATTAACCATTCCTATTCTTATATATCTTGTTCTGCGAGAAGGGATTCCAACCCTAAATCAATTTTTCTTTATAGGCGTGCTTGGTTCATCTTTAGTATTCGTTTTTTCAAAGACAATAGGTAGCGGAATCTTAAAGAAAAATTTAATTTCCAAGATACTTCCCTTAACTTCTTTTGGCGGTGTTTTTACTTATATTTTCGGCTTAATATTCTTATCTGAATCTATAAGATTAATTCCCTTACTTGGTCTTTTGTCAATTATTTTCGGATCATATATCCTGAATGCAGATCAAGCCAGAGAAGATTTCTTAAAGCCTTTTAAGTTGATATTTTTGAGAAAAGAGTCATTGCTTTTTCTGCTAGCCATAATGTTGGGAAGCCTAACAGTAATTCTGGATAAGTGGGCATTAGGTAACACTGTTCCTACAAGTCCTATTTTTACTATTCTTATTGAACAAATTATTATGTCTACTATGTTAGGTGCGTACATGGTAGGGAAAGAAAGTAAAACTTGGACAGTAGAGATAAAGAAAAATTTTGGTCTTCTATTTTTAAACAGCATTGTTTTTCTTATTACCGGTTTGTTGGTTTTTTATGCTTATGCTTTTGGCGGTCCAGTTGCCTTAGTTATAGGTGTTAAGAGACTGCAAATATTTTTTATTCTAGTGATGGGTTATCTATTTTTTAAAGATAAGCCGACAAAGCATACTTGGATTGCCACAGCGATAATGATTTTGGGAGTTTTAATGATCAAGCTTGGGTAGGTTTTAAAAAGTGTTTTAGTGTGATATGCTAGGTAGGAAGTGATAAAAGAAATTTTTCTTGGGAAAAAACCCTCTGATTTTCACATGAATCCCGTTGTTAAGGCATTTATAATTTCCGAGATATTTCTTTGGTCTTCCTGGAATGCAATTATTCCGATTTTTGCTATTTTTGCAGCCACCAAAATACCCGGTGGAAATACCGAGATTGCCGCAGCTTCCTTCAGTACATATCTCATTGTAAGGGTTATTTTTGAATTAATCAGCGGAAGATATCTATCTAAATCAACGGATATACAGAAATTTATAATTTCTATTATCGGAATTATTCTTATGAGCGTAGGTTACGTGGGATTTGCTTTGACAAAAAACGTTTCTTCGTTATTCCTGTTTTATGGTGTTATCGGTATGGGATTGGGAATTGCTTCTCCTGCAAAAAATTCTTTATTTTCCTCACATCTGGATAAAGACAAAGAGGTTACGGAATGGAGTGTTTATGACGGATTTGTCTTTATGGGCATGGCCATGTCTGCAACTATCGGAGGATTTGTAGCCAATCGATATGGCTTCACATTCTTATTTTATTTGGTAGCAATTACCAACTTATTAAGCATCATCCCCTATATTCTGTACGCAGAGAAGAAGAAAGCAAACGGAGCTTAATCACCAATTTTGTCTAAGGTGATTCATTGCATAACTTAGATCTCCAAAGACTTTTTTGTGCGGGTTGAAGATATTGTCAGGATCAAAAATATTTTTGGTTGCTTCAAAAAGTTTAATGATTTTTTCTCCATACATTCGTTTTAAGTAGGGAGTGCGAATCAATCCGTCGTTATGCTCTCCGGTTATCGAGCCATGATATTTGATAACCAAATCATAGATTTGATCTGCGATAATCGGAATGAATTTTCTTACATTGGGATTTGTAATATCGACTAACGGAATAATATGAAAATTTCCGTCTCCGACATGGCCTGCAATTGTATACATAAATTCAGGATGTTTTTTGATAATTTTAATTACTTCAAGTAAAACTTTTGCTAAATATTCCGGTTTGACAACAAAGTCATCTATAAAAGGAGCAGTATGCTTGTTACGGACTTTTTGTCTTAAGAGATTAAAGCTTTCGCGTCTGATTGCCCAATATTTTTTCTCTTGATCTTCGAGAGCAACTCTTATTTTAGGATGAAGAGGTTTTAATTTTTCTTTAAGTTGCCGAATCTTATTTTGTAAATCTTCAATATTGTCTCCGGTAAAATCAACCTGAAGAATAAGTTTTGGCATGCCTCCAAAAAGAATCATCAGGAATTCAGGCAAAAAACTGATTCCTGTTTGAATGATTCCCCTTGTTCCTAATAGTTTTGCGAATTCAGGAAAAAATTTTAAAGCTAATTTTAATGTGCTGTCATCATAAGCTTCAAAGCTTTCGGGACTCAAAGAAAGAACCTCTTTGATGATCTCATTTAAATGAGAAAGATCATGCAGGAACAGAACCATCATGTCGCGGTGTTTGTGCACAGGAACAAGCTGAACGTCAGCTTCAAGCAAGAATCCCAGTGTGCCTTGTGCCCCCACCCATAATTGAGTTAAATCAAAAGTTTTATTTGCCTTGTCATAAATATTCCATAAATAATATCCGGCAGAGTTCTTGGAAACATCAGGTTTGGCTTTTAAAATATCGTCATAATTATCAATAATCAGCTTGTGCATTTTTTGGTAGATTTCCCCTTCAAATGTCTGAAGAGATAATTTTTCCCGAAGTTCTTTTTCTGATAGTTTTTTTAATTCATAAACATTTCCATCTCTTAATATCACTTTCATTTTTCTAATGTATTTTTCAGTTTTTCCATATTGCAATGATTTTTCACCGCCGGAATTATTATTTAAAATTCCTCCCATTGCGCAAATTTCTCTTGATGCAGGATAAGATGGAAACAAGAGGTTATGTTTTAAAGTTTCTTTTTCAAAATCTCTATAAAAAACACCCGGTTCTGTCGTCACGATATCTCCAATTACTTGGGGAGTATGATTAAAATATCTGGTGAATTCTACGAGAATAGAATCATTGATAGCTCCTCCACCCATATCTGTTCCCGCTGCTCTAGCTGTCAGGGACAATGCCGGATCGTTTTTTTTGTTATCCTTTACATATTTAATCAATGCTTTTAAATCTTGCGCATCCTTAGGAAATACAACAGCTTTCGATTTTACTTCAAAAAGACTATAATCATGACTATAATCTTTGAGGGTTTGGTTATCCGACGAAACATCTCCCTTGATTATTTTTTTTAATTCTTCAGGAAGACTTGTGATCATAATTTATGATTTTCTTTGGATAACTTTTTTGACAGCAGCTTTAATATCGTTCTTGCCCATTTTGTATTTTTCAATTAACTCTTTTGGTGTGCCTGATTCTGCAAAAGTGTCTTGAAGTCCGACAAATTCCATAGGAAGAGGGATATTTTTGACCACATATTCTGCAATTGCTCCTCCAAGTCCTCCGATTACCTGATGATCTTCTGCAGTAACAAATGCTTTTGTTTGCTTGGCAAGCGAAAAAACAGCGTTTTCGTCCAAGGGTTTAATCGTTGATACGTTTGCAACTAATACATTTATATTTTCAACTTCTAATTCTTTTGCGGCAAGTAAAGCATAATAAAGTATATATCCGGTTGCAAAAATTGTTGCTGCGGGTTTTTCGCTTGTCCAAAAAGTTTGAATTTTCCCTATTTCAAATTGAGTTTCAGCAGTTGTAATAATTGGAGTTTTATCTCGGGAAAAACGGAGATAAACAGGGCCAACTATTTCAGAAGCTTTAATTGTTGCTTTTTTTCCTTCTACGCTATCGCAGGGAACTAATATTTTTATATTTGGCCAGCTTCTTACGCTGGCAATATCCTCAGTTGCCTGATGAGTTGCTCCGTCCTGTCCGGTCATAATTCCGGCATGATGTCCTGCAATTTTAACGTTTGATCGATCATAAGCAACAGTTGTTCTAATGGTTTCCCAATTTTTTCCGGGAGAAAAAGTAGCATATGAGGATATGAAGGGAATTTTTCCGCTGATTGCCAGACCGGCTGCGATCGCAGCCATATTTTGTTCGGCAACTCCAACTTGGAAGAATCTTTCAGGATATTTTTGGGCAAAAAGATGAGCATAGGTTGACTCAGTTAGGTCTGCACAGAGCGCAACAACATTAGGATTTTTTTCTCCAAGCTCTAATAATCCCTCTCCGTAACCCGCACGGGTAGGTTTGATTTCCACGTTTTCGTCAAAAAGCTTGTTATTTAGTTTTAAATCAGGATTAAGCATTTAATTTTTCCTCCTCTATTTTTAATTCGCTTAGAGCTTTTTCTGCTTCTTCTTTGCTTGGTGGTTTGCCATGCCAATGATAATCATTTTCCATAAAGCTTACACCTTTACCCGGAATTGTTTTGGCAATAATTATCGTTGGTTTGTTTGGCTCCAATTTGGCTTTTTCAATTGCTTCAATAAAGCTTTTAATATCATTGCCCTGAACTTCAATTGCGTTCCAGTTGAACGATTCATATTTTGCCTTAAGAGAATCCAAAGGCATAACATTTTCCGTGTTGCCGTCAATCTGAATATAGTTGCGGTCGATTACCTGAATTAGATTGTTCAATTTATTTTTTGCCGCGAACATGACTGCTTCCCAAGTGTTTCCCTCTTCGTGCTCGCCGTCCGAAGTTAGGCAGTAAACATAATAATTTTTTTTATCTAAATTTCTGGCCAGTGTTATTCCAATTGCCTGAGATAATCCTTCGCCAAGAGGTCCTGAAGTTGTTTCAAGTCCCGGAAGAGAGGCGCGATGAGGATGGCCCTGCAGTCGGGAATTAATTTTCCGTAATGTTTTTAATTCTTCAATCGGAAAGTAACCTGATAAGGCCATGGTCGCATATTGAACAGGACAAATATGACCGTTAGACAAAACCAATCTGTCGCGATCAGAAAAATTGGGATTCTTTGGATTATGATTTAAGATATGAAAATAAAAAGCAGTGAAAATATCTGTCATTCCCAGGGGTCCTGCCGAATGCCCTGATTCCGCTTCCACCAGCATCTCAATAATCAGCTGCCTGATTTTATTCGCTTTATTTTTTAAATCTTTTAATTTTTCCGGAGTTAACTCTGCCACCTTTTTATAGTAACACTATTTCAAAAATACTTCTAGATTGGAGATATCTTAGATGAAGTTTTGACAAATTTTTCCGATCGGCATAAAATGTCAAATAAAGTTTAGTTTTTTAAGTAATTTTTTTGCGGGTCTGTTAAAGAAGAGGTTTTTTAATTCATCTTTTTTAACCCATTTAAGTTCCTTCATGTCATCTCCCGCCATTATTTCTCCGGATAGCCATTTTGCTCTAAAGGCAAGAAATATATAGTGAGTCATTTCGCCATGTTTATCCGGTTCATTGTCTTCGTCAAATCCTAATTGTTCTATATTCTGAATTTCAATACCTGTCTCTTCTCTGATCTCTCTTTTTAATGCTTCTTCCAAAGATTCTTTATCAAGATTAATTCCTCCTCCCGGATTATGCCAAGTGTTAGGGTATGGTCCGGTATTTCCAGGTTTTTTTTCCTAACAGGATAGCGCCATTTTTTTCAACAAGACTAACTACGATAACTCTAGATTTCATTTTTCTAGTATAGCATAGGGCGTAGTTCGAGTTTCCACCTGGAAGGTGGGAACTCAAAGGTGGGATATTAACTATTTAAAAATACTCCGCGGCCGTTAGTTAAAATTAAATGTTTGATTTAATAAATAAAAACTATGTAATTGATTACATAATGTTGTTATTGCCAGAAGGGATTTATGTCCTTGATGGCTAAAAGCTCGCGGTCAAAACTGGCAAGAGAGTCCTTTCTAGAGTAGGCGGCAATAATACAATCCGCCATATCTAGCTTTGACTTCTCAAAAATTGAGATTGCCTCTCTTGCTTGTTTTGTAAGTGAAACGTTATGTAGGGAAGTCAAAAATTTAAAGGCTTTAACAATTTCAGGCCTTGACGCCTTTGATGTTTTTATAAGCACATATTCGATTTCGGGAAATACGGCGTCAGGAATGACAAGCTCTTTTCCTGTTTCAAGAAGCAGTTTGGCTTTTTCCGCTTTAACTTTGTCATCCCGCGTAAAATATCGAATTAACACGCTTGTGTCGATTATTATACGCATAACAATTTTTACTAAGATATAATTCCTTTTCTTTTAAACTTTTCTAAGACTGCCTCTCGTATAGCCTTCTTCATTTCTTTCTTTGTTATTATCTTTGAAGTTTTGAACGAGCCAAACATATCATCTATGGTTGGCGCGGGTGTCGCAACAATTTTTTCCCCCTGCACTTCAAAATGAACCTTGTCGTGAGGCTGAAGATGAAAATAATCCCTAATTGATTTAGGAATTGCCACTTGACCTTTTTGCGTCATTGTTGTGATGCCATTCATGGTAATAACTATTATTACAGGAATTACTTGATTTGTCAAGTATTACTTTTTTAGGACAATCATGAGGTCTGAGACATTTGAAGGAAGACGGTCGGTAATAATTCCATCACCTGTTTTTTCAAAAAAAGAAAAACTGTTATTTTCCTGTGAGAAAATTTCAGGATTTATATTTAGCTCTTTTGCCTTTTGAATCGTTAGGGAATCTCCAATGCTACCGGCAAAAGGCGAATTATCCCATCCATCAGAATCAAAAGAAGCAATTGTAGTTTTCCCATCGATATAGGGGAGTGTGGACAAAACCACTTCTTGATTTCTTCCTCCCTGTCCTCCCTTATTTAGAACTTTTACAGTTGTTTCTCCTCCGGCTAAGATAATTCCTGAGGAAATTTGATCCATGAGCTCTTTACCCGCTGTCTTTGCGTCTGCCTGCAGCTTGTCTGTTAAAATTTTAGCATCAAAACCCAATTCTTTTGCTTTTGACTGCATTGCGGAAAGCGCAGTTTGATTACTTACAAGGAGAATATTTGTTGCATTTTCAAAATACTTATTTTCTTTGGGCGTTTCTATGAAGTCTTCTTCTAAAAGACCTAGTTTTTCGAAAAGATTGTATTTTTTAAGCACTTCCAATGCCTGTTCTTTTGTTGTCGCATCTTTTACTGTTGGGCCGGATGCTATGCTGGACAGATCGTTTCCCGGAACATCAGATGCAATAACGCTTATTACCGAAGCTGGAAAAAGAGGCTTGATTAGTCCTCCTCCTTTGACCAAAGATAGATGTTTTCTAACAATATTCATGTCCGCTATAGTTGCTCCTGAAAAAAGCAAAGACTTATTAATTTCGATTAATTTTTCCAAATCAACTCTATAAGGATTTTCAAACAATACCGATCCTCCTCCGGCAATCACAACTATAACTAAATCTTTTTCCGTCAAGTTGCCTAACCGTTCAAGAACTTTTTTAGTAAAAGACAAATTGGTATCTGAAGGCAATGGGTGAGTGCCAACAGTAAGCTCTATCTTGGAAAATTGTTCCGGTCCAAGGTCAATTACGTATCCTTCAATGAGCAGGTTGCCCAACATACTCTCGATATATTTTGAAAGGCCTGCGGATCCCTTACCAAATCCCAATAAAAAAATTCTCTCAAAGCGTGTTAGATCAATTGTCTTATTTTGAATAGTTAATATGCTGTTGTTTAGGGAGAAATTTTTTGCAATTATATTTTGTGGCTGTATTGAAGACAGTGCAGCTTCAATAAGCTCCAGACAGATTTTCCTCTCAGGGGTTTTATTTAAAGAATTATAATTTTTAATTAATGCCATAGGTTTTCAATTTCTGTAATTTTATTAATCCGTCTAATATGTCTTTCTTCATTGGTAAATTTTGTTTCCAGAAATATTGTAAGTAAATTTTTTGTTACTTCTTCATCAACAAACGCCGATCCAAACGATAAGACATTCGCATCATTATGTTCTCGAGCCAGTTTTACGTTTTCCACGCTGAATCCCAATATTGCCCGTATTCCTTTTATTTTATTTGCGGTTATGCATTCTCCTGCGCCTGATTTTCCAAAAACAATCCCAAAAGAAGAGGAGTTTTGAGAAACTTTTATTGCCGCTTTTGATATGAAGTCTGGGTAATCATCATTTTTGTCAAAAGTAAATGCTCCGCAGTCCTCAATATCAAAACTCTTTTCCAAAAGAAAAGATTTAATTTTTTCTTTTAATTCAAATCCTGCGTGATCTGTTCCTAAATAAATTTTCATAGGGATCAAACTTTGTCTATAAAGATATGATAAAAATGTAGGAAATTATTGCAAATAATTTTTATTATTTCTTCTTTTCCTATTTTACCATTTTTATAATCAATCAAGGGTTTCCAGAATACTGTTCTTCCAACAGCAAACCCTACAATTCCCTTGATTTTGTTTCCTGACTTGATCCATTTTTCAACTTTTTCTTGGTTTTCGCTACGTCCCAAGATAACAATTCCAACATTGTTTCTTTCTCCTTTTCGGGCTTGTAAGGAAATTATTTTATAACTGTCTTCATTTTCCATTCCTTCAAGTTTCCAAATGTCCGGTTCAACATTGACATTTTGTAATTCCTCCATAACTTTTACTGTTAGATTAGGTCTGATATTGCTGTCATATAGGTCTTTATTTCCATTAACTTCCTTAAGCTGTGAATCTGTTGGGGAAACTAAAACTTCCAGTAAAAATTTATAAGAATTTTCATGGCAATAATTGCTCAAAATTTCTAATTTTTGTTGCTGACGCATTTTAGACAGGGGATCGTCGTTCGGATTATAATGAATAAGAGCTTTTACAAAAAGGGGTTTGTATTTTTCTATATGTTTTGCAAAATTATCTTCGTACTCAAAAGTAAATTCTTTCTGTCCGCTTTTTTCCGTAGTTAAGATAACATTGTAACCTTGACTTATTGCATCCCGAATAATTTTATCTCCGTATTCCTCATCAATCAAAATTACCGCTTGTTCTTTTGGAATCTCTTGCTCAACAGCATTTTTAAAAGCTGCATAAATAATCTCTTTGGCTTTCGTTATAATTTCTTTTTCCCCATAAGACAAGTCCGGATTTGTAAATCCAAACAGCTCAATAAATGAAGATCTATGATCAAACGGAAGTATAAAAAGATTTTTTTTGTATCCTAAGTTGCTAATCATTTTAATTTATAAAATCAGTTTTATAAAGAAGTCCGGATGTAGCGCCAACTTTTTCTATAACTGATGCTGAATTTTTGGTTCCCCAGACCATGGCCTCTTTTATCGGCTTTCCATGAAGGATAGCTCCTAAAAATCCTGATGAGTACGCATCTCCTGCGCCTGTTTTTTCTACAACTGTTGTCTTTACGATTTCTTCTCTTAGGACTTTTCCTTCCTCATTGATTGCAAAAGAACCATTTTTGCCATCTGTAATTACAACAATCCTCGGTCCAAATTTTTGTAAGTTTGTAATGATTTCTTCAATACTTTTTTGTCCTTGGGGATAGCCTAATAATTCTTCTCCTTCTTCTTTGTTCACAAAAAGTAAATCTGTAACAGATAAAACATTTTCGATACTGTTTTTGCCGCTCTCAATTTGCAGTGTGCCGGGATTAAAAGCAAGACTGGATTTTGTTCCTTTAATAAAATCAACGGTTTTATTATAGGCGTCTAGCCAAGCATTTCCCAAAGAGGTTAGATAAACCCATGGAGTTGTAATATTTTCAAAATTGAAATTATGTTCTCTTCGGACATGTTCGGAGAAAATTGTCCTTTCGTTTCTGAAGTTTATGATTGTAGAGAAGGATGATTGTTGTCCTTCTGTTTGTGCGATATTCGAAACGTCAACATTCTCCTTAGATAAAGTATTTATTATTTTTTGGGCAAATTCGTCTTTACCTATCTCGGCGACGAGAGCAGTGTTCAATCCAAGACGGGAAATACCAACGGAAACATTTGCCGCATTTCCTCCAAGCAGAAGTTCTGCTTTATCGACAGTTATTTTTTCACCAAATTTTATTGCCAGTTCATTGGTCTCTTTTATTAAACGAAGATGCTCACTTGCTTCGTGAAGAGTAAGAAAAGTATCTATTTTTGCATTGCCAACGCATACAACATCAAAATGAAGCATAAGCTCATGTTACGAAAAATAACTACTTTTTGCAAGGAAATTTTATCCCGCACCGCTTCGGTGCGGGATTTAGATTGACTTTTCATTAATAACGATTTATCATGAGGCAGCAATGGAAAATTTTATCCTTTCTTTTTTAGCAAAATTATTGCCAACAAAAACAGCATACGCTCATTGTGATGTTCCTTGCGGTATTTACGATCCAAAAGTGGCGCAAATTGCAGCGGCAACCGTTTTGAAAATGGTGCAAAAAATTAATGAGCTTCCGGAAAGGGGAAAAAGCAAGAATGAGGATAACGCTTTAATAAGAATGGTCTGGACTAAAGAAGAGCATGCAAGAAAGTGTAAAGATGAGCTATTGATACTCTGGACGGATTATTTTAAGCCGGAACACTTGCAAATGTTTCCTAATTTGCATGAAACATTTTGGAAAGCAGCCAAGCTTTGTTCGAAAAATAAGCAGGAGGTTAATGTTCAATTGGCACAGGAATTAGTAAGAGCTGTTGATGAAATTGCAGAGATATTTAAGAATAGACTTTCATATTTGTTAAGCAAGCCCAAAATTGGAGATATAGTTGTTTTGAAAAGGGGGCGGTATATAATAAAACGAATTGCTAAAATTAAAAAAAAGAAACTTTTTGTTGCGGGAGACAACAAGAGGGAAAGTACGGATAGTAGAAGTTTTGATTGGGCAGATAAGAAAGAACTTGTAGGAAAAGTAATGCTTAAAATTTGATATGGCTTTATGGTGGGTTATAAACATTATTTTATTGTTGGTGATTTGTTTTTTGTTTTTACTTCTTTCCATGTTTTGGCCGCCGGACAGTCCTTGGGCCCCTTGGTGGAGGACTAATAAAAAAATAGCCCGTGCCGCCTGCAAACTTGCCAATATTTCCTCAAAAGACACTGTCTATGAATTAGGTTCAGGAGACGGAACCTTTCTTTTGATCGCAGCGAAAGAATTCGGCGCAAAAGGAGTAGGAATCGAAATCGACCCATTACGATATTGGTTTTCCAGAATTAAATTTAAAATAAAAGGTCTTGATAAAAAAGTAAAAATTATTAGGAAAAATTTCCATGATGTAAATATTTCTCAAGCATCCGTAATATTTGTTTATCTTGTCCCAAAAACGCTGGAAAGACTTAAGCCGAAATTTTTAAAAGAATTAAATCACGGAACTTTATTGGTAAGCTTTAGATATAAAATTAATCTGCCTCTCCTAACTTATGACAAGGTAAATGATATATATTTATATGAAATTAAAAAATAAAATTTTAATTTTGATAACACTTGAATAGATTGATTCGGTTGGTATTTCCTTCAGCTTTTACCGGTACGCTCAAAATATTTTTGCAATATTTATAGACCTTTTCCTTGTTAAGAATTTCATTGTCCAGAACATCTTGTTTTATATTATATTCGGGATATTCAGCGCCTTGAGTAATGATAATTGTTTTTTTTGAAACTGCTTGATCAGTTAAGGTTTCCTTATTGTACATTCCTCTTCTAAAAAAATATACATAAGCATCATTGACATTGGATAATGCGGGAACATTCGTAATAACAGACAAGGCGGGCGTAAGCCCATTATATCCGTAAAGATAATTTGGTCTTAATTTTTTAATAATAGAAATTATATTATCAATACCATTAACTTTTTGTAAGTTTCGATAATTATCAATATACACAAAAAAATTAAGAGAAATAAAGAATAAAACAATAGTTAAAATTACCATTTCTTGAACCCCTAACTGTTTCTTTATGAAAGAATTCATTTCGTAAAAAGAAAGGCATAAGAATGGAGTTAAAAAGTTTAAATAAAGATAGTAGATATCTTGATAGCCGAGAAAAAATAGAAGTGAAAATAATGACACTAAGGAAAAAAACAAATTTTTTTTAAAATTTATCAAATTGAACAAAAACAATAGAAAAAATAAAAAATCTTTCGTCATAAAGAACCAGGCGATATCTGTTTTTAGCAGTCCTGGTGGTCGTGTTAGGGAAAATCCAAAAATATCATTAATAAATTCTTTTGATGATAAAATTAAAAATGGTAGCAATATAATAATGCCTGTCACTATAATTCCAAGAGAAAAAGACGCAATACGCTTCCATTGTTTCTTAATTAGCAAATAAAATAAAAAAGAAAGAATTATCGGAAGGAAATATGCTTTCGTAAGTATGGACAAGGCTATAAAAAGTCCGGAAATAAAACTCTTTTCCTTATTGAAAAAATAGAAAGCCAATATCGCAAACAATGATGCCGTAGATACCCCTGTTTGATGATCAGATGTAGACAAAATAATAAAAGAATAGATATAAAGTAGAGAGCTGGTGATAGAAATTAAATAATTTTTTGTTTTTGCATAAGAAATTATATAAATAAAAAAAGTTACGATTATAGTTTCGATTATCGAAGTTAAATAAAATAAATTAATATTGCCAAAGGCTAAAAAGTAATAAAAAGATGAAATATATGCGAAAATAGGGAAATTTGCAAAAAAGAAATCTTTATACGGTAATTGACCCTGCAATATTCGAAAAGCCACGTTAAAGTAGATATTCGTATCGGAGAGACGAATACCCAGGTTGGTAATTTTCAATAAGACAAAAGGAAGAATAATGGCGATAAAAAAATAATATTTTTTCACTTCCTAAGTTTTAAGATTGCCCAGCGGATTTTATCCAAAATTTTATATATATCATAAAGTAAAACATTTACAACAAGATCAAAACTTCCTGCAAATTCGATATGTTTTGGGCCGTAACCCTGCTTGAATCTGTGAAACCCATACCAAGGATCGTTTTTATCCGGATTATTACTTAATGCTCCCCACATGTCGAATTTTTTAAGTCCTAATTTTTTTCCGAATTTGATTGCTTCCCACATCATTAAATTTGATGCCATAGTTTCTCTGCGCAGACTTGACGATGCGCCGTATGGATAATAAAGGACATCTTTGTAAACAAATAAAATCCACGCAGCCAGCGTTTGCTCTTTATATTTGGCTAAAAATAAATGTGCAGTTAACCTATCTGTGTCTAGCTTGTTTTGAGTAGGACAAAGAGTTTCCCACATTAATCTATGATATTTTTTGGTATGCGCATAAAATCCTTGTCTTTTTGTAGTTTCTTCGGTTAATTTAAGATAGGTTTCAAAAGCAGCATTCGAATCATCCTGAACAACTTTAACTCCGTGTTTGATGGCTACTTTTATGTTGTATCTTGTTTTCGAATGCGCTCCTTTTAATAATTCCTCATCGGATTTTGTCAGGTCAAGAATAAAGGTGTATTTCGTAAAGAGAGGATGAGCAGCCGGATGCAGACCTAAATTTTCAATTTTCAATTTTAAATTTTCAGCAATAACATTCGGCTCAAGTTGAATAAAAATACATTTTTCTTGTTTGCCTATTTTTTTAAGATCAGAAATCATATCGGCAGTTGGAATGGGACCCTTGGGAACATACCCAACCGTCCAAGGAGTGTGGGGGATTTTGTGAATCGTCATTTGAATTCCATTGACATTTATCACTTTAATTCCTGTTTTTTTTCTAAATTCTCCCCACTCAACAGATTGAAGGGGATGAGAAGATAATTCGTCTTTCATATAAAATCTTGTGACACTTGAATTAAATGAATATTTTTTTCTATTACAGCTTTAGGCATTTCCAGTATAAATCTGGATATTACATTTGATGTTCTTTGACCGAAAAATATTCTCTTTTGAGCATAGCTCAAAAAAAGGCGTATTTTCGCTCGTGTCATTCCAACATAGCAAAGTCTTCTTTCTTCCTCAAGCGCATATTTATCCATAAGTGATCGAGAGTGCGGGAATATGCCCTCTTCCATTCCAACCATAAATACGTATGGGAATTCAAGGCCTTTTGCCGCATGCAATGTCATAAGCGTTACTGCATCTTTTTTAATTTGACCATCTAATTTATCCGGCAAATATTCCTGTTCAACAAGGGAAACATTTTCTAAAAAATTTGTAAGATCCGGAAATTTAAGCGCAACCGAACGAAGTTCTTTAATATTTTCCAACCTTTCTCTGTCGTCCTCGTCCCGATCATCATACGTCTTAAGATATTCTGTTTTTTGAAGAGTTTCATCTAGGAGATCGATAGTTTTTTGTCCCGCCTCAGCGGGATCCCGTTCACGGGAAAATTCCAAAAATTTTTCCATTTTCTTTTTTCCGATTTTTTCTATACGTTTTAAAGATATTTTATCTTTTTTATTATCTAAAACTCTCAGATACGCTAGTACATCCTTGATCTCTCTTCTTTCATAAAACCGAGTTCCGCCGATAAGAATATAAGGAATGCTATTGTGTAAAAAAATTTCTTCCAAAACCCGCGATTGAGCATTAGTTCTGTATAAAACTGCAATGTTGGAGAACTTAAACTCTTTCTTACTGTTGTCGACCATTATTTTTAATTCTTCTATTTTACTTACTATAAATTCTATTTCCCGTTGTTCATTTTGCGCTTCAAATACCATAACTTCTTCGCCTCCCGAGTTTCCTGTCCAAAGTTTAAGTACAGGATGAGTAGTGTTTTTAGATATTACAGAAGAAGCAGCATCCAAAATTTTTTGTGTCGACCGATAATTTTGAGAAAGAGCAAAGGTTTTAGTATTTTTAAAGTCTTCTTTGAAGCGAGATAAATTAGTAAAATCTGCGCCGCGCCAGGAATAAATACTTTGAGAAAAATCTCCGACAACACAAATATTATTCCACTTTTTGGCTAATTTTCTTGTCAAAATGTATTGTGCGCGGTTAGTATCCTGATACTCGTCAATCAAAATATACCTATAGCGGTTTTGATATTTTATAAGAATTTCAGGATTATTTTCAAATAAAAATACGGTTTTTGAAAGAAGATCATCGAAGTCAAGGGCATGGTTTTCGGACAATATTTTTTGATACAGAGGATAAATCTTTGCAACTTTTTCTTGAAAGTATCCTCTTGCGTATTTTGAGTATTCGGATTCACTAATGAGCTCATTTTTTGCTTGAGATATACTTGCCAAGATTGAAGATGGTTTGTAATCTTTTATAGAGATATCAAGTCTTTTCATTGCCTCCTTTATTGCATCAATCTGGTCCTGAGTATCGTAAATAGCGAATTGAGAAGTAAGGCTTATGTGTTTTCCTTCGATTCTCAATATTTTTGCGCAAAGAGAATGGAAGGTGGCAATGGTTGGGCTTGTGCCCATTTTCTGAACTCTTTCTTTCATTTCATTGGCGGCCTTATTGGTAAATGTAACCATCAGAATATTAAACGGGTCAATGTTTTTTTCTTTTATTAAATAGATAACCTTATAGGTCAAAACTCTTGTTTTACCGCTGCCTGCGCCTGCCAAGATAATAATAGGGCCTTCAGTTTGCAAAACCGCTCTTTTTTGCTCCTGATTTAAGTCCTTGAGAAAGTCTGAATTCATAGTATAATTAGTTTAGAGTCTTGTAATTGTATCACATAGAATATCTGAAAAAGATTTTTATTGCAGCTAATTGGAAGTCAAATAAAACAGAATCTGAAGCCAAGGATTGGCTTTCCGCAATGTCAAGTTTTAAAGACCAAGATTTATCAAATAAAGAGATAATTATTTGTCCGTCATTTGTTTGTCTTCCCGTAATGAAAGCATTTATTGCGGAACGGGAGCTTCCAATAAAGCTCGGAGCGCAGGATATTTCACCTTTTGATGAAGGCGCATATACAGGAGCAATTAATGGAAGACAGATTAAGGAATTTGCCGATTATGTCTTGATTGGGCATTCGGAGCGGAGAAAATATTTTGCGGAAACAGAAACAATGCTGGAGGAAAAGGCGAAAATGGCAGATAAATGGGGTCTTAAAGTTATATTTTGCGCAGACAATCAAGAGAGTTTAATTCCGGAAGGCGTAGTAATTGCTGTATATGAGCCGCCAACATCTATTAGTCCTGCTCCGGCAGATACTCCGGAAAATGCAGACAAAGCTGCGAAAGCAATAAAAGAGAGATTTTCCATAACTCCGATTTTGTATGGAGGTAACGTTACGTCGGAGAATGTCTCCTCGTTTACCAAGATGGACTCAATTAACGGAATATTAGTGGGAAGGGCGAGTCTTGATGCTAAAGAATTTTATAAAATTATTAAAAATGCATAGGAAAACAATAGTAATAGCGCTATTGCTTCTCTTTATTGGACTTTTTGGGCGACTTATTGTAGAAGGAATTAAATGGTCTCCGGTTCTTTTCCAATACTTTTTTCAAAGAGAAATAATTCTTAAGGAAACAGAGAGTAGAATAAATGTATTATTTTTAGGCATTGGCGGGGGAGAGCACGATGGACCGCTTCTCACAGATACTATTATCTATGCCAGCATTGACCCCAAATTTCAAAAAACAACGCTTATATCAATTCCGCGGGATTTATGGATACAAGATCTTAAATCGAAAATTAATACAGCATATGCAATAGGAGAAGAAAGAAGAAAAGGAGGCGGAATCCTTTTAGTAAAAGCGGCTGTTGAAAAAATCCTCAATCAGCCGGTTGATTATGTGTTGCGAATTGATTTTAACGGATTTATAAGAGCAATAGATGTGATTGGAGGAATTAACGTGGTTGTTGAAAAAAGTTTTGAAGACTTAGAGTATCCAATTTCAGGTAAAGAAATTGACGATTGCGGATTTAAAGAAGATGAGTTTGAGAAAAGAGCGACAGCATCAGCTATTGCCGAAGCATTTCCGTGTCGGTATGAACATTTAACCTTTCAGCAGGGAGCGCAACATATGGACGGGGAAAAAGCTCTTAAATTTGTCCGTTCACGGCATGCAATAGGATCAGAAGGTACAGATTTTGCAAGAGCCAAACGGCAGGATATCGTAATAAAAGCATTTAGGGATAAAGCGCTTTCTTTAAATATTATTCTGAACCCGAGTAAACTTATGGGACTATACGATGTATTCCAAGGTAGTCTTGATACCAATGTAAAGTCAGAAGAATATGATGATTTTATAAAATTAGCTCAGAAGATGAAGGACGCGCAAACCAATAACGTGGTTTTTTTCTATTCAAATCCCTATTCGGACAAAGTCGGTATCTTTATTAATCCACCGTCATCCATAGCATACGACAATCAGTGGGTTTTGATTCCAAGAATAGGTAACGGAAATTTTTCAGAAGTCCAAAAATATGTAGAGTGTGAAATTCAAATTGGAAATTGTCCAATTCCTTAAGGCTCTATAACGCTCATCTCCAGGTTTCAAACCAAACGCGTTGCTGATATTCCCTGTCATTTAGTTTTAAGCCGTAAGTTAGGGGACTGAAATAAAGAAAACTTAGAATTACTGCAATAGTATAAAATACGAGAACATAAGTTTTGTATGGGCGCGGAATTTTATTAATAAGAAAAATTAACATCATTACCGCAAATATTAAGGGCGCAAAATAATGATAAAGAAACAGTATTCTGGGAACAGGTATGAAAGGTGCATATGCAGAAACGTAACCTAATAAAAGTAGCGATGCGGTTGAATTTTTCCGCCATCCCTTTATGAAAAATAAACAAATAAAAATTACTGCGGCAAGACTGGATCCCCACCACAAGGCAGGATTACCCATAAGATAAATTTTTTCATCCATCCCCGACCAGTAAAAAATTGGTCTTGTCATAAGAGGCCAGGTGTACCATTTGCTGCTGTAGGGATGAGTGCTTTTAATGCCAATTAAGTTGGTTTGGTAGCTTGTCATATTTAGCTCCATGAATTTTTCAAAGGGATTAAGTTTTCCCTGACGGAATGCAGGAGTCATAAAAGCGTCTCCTGTTCCCGATTTTGGCAAAAGAGCAAAGTGAATTTGAAAAACAGTAAAATAAGTAAGAAAAACAGTTGCGATAAAGATCAAGGCAATACTACTTAACCTGAAAAGTTTTTTAAGAAGCAGGGAATCTTTCAGAAATAAAAGGCCAACAAAAATAAAAAATCCGGCAGCTGTCCATTCCGCAGCCAGACTTAACCCTAAAGAAACGCCTGACAGCAAAAGAAAAAACCAGGAATAATTATGTTGGCGAGCCTTAACAAAAAATGTAAGCCCGAGAAAACCAAAAAAAATAACAAAAGAAGTGATAAACGCATTATGCGATTCAACAATTAGGGCGTTGTCAAAGCTTAATAGCAGTCCTCCAGTAAAAGCTAGAATACGCGGCAAACCAAGATTAAGAAGAAAAAAATATATAACCAAAGGCAAAAGAGCGCCTGCTAATGCAGGCATAATGCGTAAAGCAATAAAAGTAGAATTGGGAAAAATTTGGCCAATGTGATCGAAAGAAAATCCGAGATCTCTGTATCCGCCAAGCCAAGCGCCCAAAGTAATTAGCTGAGGCCCAAGCGGGGGATGGCCTGTAAAAAAATATTTACCCGTCAGATAACCATTGACAGCTTTACCATAATGAGCTTCATCGAAAACTACTTGGTTTGGGTGCCAGATGAAAATAAAGTGCGTTGTAAATCCTACGATTAAGAGGATGAGGGGAAGCAGGCAAGCCAAAGACCTTTGTTTCATAATTATTTAATTATATAATAAATTATGAGGTCTTTTTTAAGAAAGATGCCTTTTTCATTTAAAATCTCCCTAACATTGATTCTATTTTTGCGTATCTCTTTATTCATTTTACCAAGTTTCAAAATTGACATGAATGATTGGCAGGCATGGGCGTCAAGGCTTGTTGAAGTTGGGCCGTTTAATTTTTATTCAGCAAATTTTTTTGCAGATTATTTTCCGTTTTTTTATTTTATTCTTTTTATTTTGTCCAAAATATTCGTTTTAATTTTTGGAAAAGGAGCAATTTTTTCAACCGGTTTTGAATTTTACATAAAAGCTATAAGTAATATTTTTGATATTTTGACCGCACTTGTAATTTTTAAAATTATAAAGAAACATTCTAAAAAATGGGCATATTTAGGGAGCATTTTTTATTTGCTAAACCCAAGCATTATTTTTAACAGTTCCATTTGGGGGCAGATTGATGCGATACCAACTTTTCTTCTTATTCTTTCGTTATATCAGCTTGAAGAAAAAAAGAATCTCGTTAAATCTTTATCAACCAGTGTTTTATCGTTTTCAATAAAACCCTTAAATATTTCCCTTTTCCCATTAATGTTATTTAGAGCAATTAAAAACTTTTCGGCCCAAAAAATCTTAAAAGCATTTGGAGTATCTTTATTTATATTTTTTATTGTCACAATTCCGTTTTTCCCAAATGACCCAGTTCTCGGGTCATTTAAACATTCATTTAATTCTTTGAGTGTTTATCCTTATACATCCATTAATGCTTATAATTTTTGGGCACTTTTTGGATGGTGGAAACAGGATTCATTGCAATTTTTGAATCTTCCATATCATCTCTGGGGCTATATTTTATTTTTCTTAGTAGTTTTAGTTGTTTTTATTCCAATATTAAAGAAAAAATCAAAGTCATTTATAAAATTTGATTATTTGATATATGCGATTTTGTCATTTGCTTTCTTTTTATTTTTAACCCGTATGCATGAAAGACACTTATTTCCTGTTTTTTCACTGCTTGTTATTTCAGCGTGTATTTTCCGGTCAAGAATACTTCTTGTAAGTTATGCCATCCTTGCACTCATTAATTTTATTAATCTATTTTATTCATATTATTATTACAATGTAATTTTCAATAATCCAACAGCCCCGAAAAACATTATTTTTGATATATCTTCAACTTATCAATTTCTCTTTTCTATACTTTCCCTTGCTATTTTTATAATTATGCTCATAAATTATTTTATGAAAGCAAAGATTAATGAAGAAAGTAATTAACGAACACAAATTCCCGCTTCTATTTTTATTAATTACCTTTGGCACATATTTTATATTGCTTTTTTCACGAATCATAACGGAGAATAAAACCGGTTTTTACTTAGGACATGAACATGTTTGGAGCGATTGGCCATTGCATATTGCCATCACATCAACTTTTGCTTTTAAACCCATGAATACTTGGTTTGCGTATCATCCGATGTATGCGGGAGGAAAATCTACTTATCCGTTTTTAACAGATTTTATTTCGGGCATGTTAATGCGAATTGGCTTTCCTTTACCTTTGGCAATAATTATTCCTTCAATTATTTTTTCTCTTTTGCTCATAATTGGAATGTATATATTATTATTACAACTTTTTAAGTCAAAAAAGATTGCTGTTATTTCAATTTCCATTTTTTTTCTTTCATCCGGACCGGGTTTTATTAATTTTATTAACGCTTTTTTTGCGCATCCAACTTTACAGATGCTTCTTTATCCGCCTGTTCATTACACTAGGATTAATCAATATGATTGGTATTCCGGAAATGCAATTGTCGGATTTTTACTGCCGCAGCGGGCATTTCTTCTAGGCATGACTATTGGTATTTGGGTAATGGCCGGCCTGGCATGGATATTGCAAAAATCACAGCACATAAAAAGAACAAAAATTATTTTAGCAGCCCTAGGATTAATGGCCGGATTACTTTCAATAGTACATATACACAGTTTTATCGTCATTGTTATTGTAACCGGATTCATGTGTTTTATTTCCCTGAGACGCTGGAAATTACTGCTTTTTTACATTCTGCCGGCAGCTATTTTATCTTTAATATTTTATTTAATATTTATTGCAGGCGGTATCCAAATAGATAATTTTGTAAAGTGGCTTCCCGGTTGGACTGCAAACAATAGCATTGTCGGTTGGGCAGCAATGTGGATATCTCTTTGGGGATTGACTTTGCCGGTTTCAGTTGTCGGTTTATTCTTTGTCCGGCAAGAAAAAATTTTATCTAAAAGCTGGATAGCAGGATTTATTACCGTTTTTATAGTAGGAAATCTGATTTTATTTCAGCCGATTCTTTGGGATAATGCAAAGTTTTTCATGTGGTCTTATTTTGCTTTTTCAACACTTTGCGCAATAGTTTTAAGTTGGTTATCAAGGAAAGCTTTTGCAGGAACATTTATTGCAGTAGTTATTTTTTTGGGTTTGACTTTGACCGGCGTTCTGGAATTAACCCGTTTACAGGCAATTAACCGTAATCAATTACAGCTTAGTCCAGCTGATGATATTAATCTTGGTATTCAAGTACGAAACGCAACCAATCCTTTGTCTGTATTTTTAACCGATACTTCAACCAACCATTTTGTTATGGTTTGGGGAGGCCGGAGTATAGTTATGGGCTTTAAGCCTTGGGTTGTAAATTTTGGGTTTTCCGATACGAAACGTTCGCGGGACATGGGAACAATGTTTTCTGGAGGGAATCTGTCTCTTCCTCTTTTAAAACAATACAAAATTAGTTACGTAGTTATTGGTCCGGGTGAAAAGTACGGTTTTAAAGCAAATGAATTATTTTACGAAAAAAACTTTCCGGTTGCTTTTGCAAATCAATCATATCGAATTTACGATGTCCGCTCTGCTACAAGAGGTCTTTAAAGTAAAAGGAAAAGCGCTAATCCGGAAATTGCGGTAATAATGCCTCCGATAATTAAAAATGTTGGGGAGTTTCCTGTTGGCGGAAGACCGCCTTTTGATTCGATAGGCGCAAGAATAGGAGGGGGGGTGGGGGTTGGTGCGGAGAGAGGAGTCAGCATAACAATCGTTGGGGAAGAAGCCGTAGGAGTCGGGATTGGAATAGCGATCGGAGTTGCGGATGAAGTAACTGTTGGCATTTGAGCTTCTGCTGCAAGAACAGTGAATGATTGAATGATGGTTGTTAATATGCCTTGGGAATCCCTGGTTTTTATAGTTATTGTATGCACTCCCGGAGAAAGATTGGTCAAGGGTTTATATGTCCAATTTCCGTTACTATCCGCAGTCACCTGAGTTGTTATTTCTTCTGCAGAGTGAATAATGATTTCCACTTTTTCATTGGGCAAGCTTGTTCCGCGGAATTGGGGTTTTTGGTCGGCAATAGTTTGGTTTTCTTTTGGACTTATTATTTTAGGTTTTAGGTTGCCCTCCGGCGTGACAGTTACTGAGGGAAAACCTGATGATTGAACAGCTGCTGATTTTGTAGTGGAAGATTTCTGTGTAAAATCGTAATCATTAGACAGCGTTATGGTTGGGATGGAGCCATCCTGACTTAGGGATGCTGATACATTTGATGTTAAGGAGCCATTGGTCGCGACAATTTTTAAAATAGTGTCTTCATTTGTATCAAAATACGAAGAAAAATCAGCTGTACGTAATTCTTTTAGAGAAAAACTGAATTCTCCATTCTTCGTAGTGGTGCTGGATAAAAGCTGTGAGTTTTCCGCATTTAAATATACGAGCGCATCAGGAAGAGCATTGCCGTCAGGAAGGACAATTTTTCCCTTTATAGTCTGCTGTTTGGCGGATGCCAAGTTTGACTTGGCGGATGCAGAAGAAATATTAGGTCCGGTTGTTGCCTCAAAAGGAGCGCCATTATTTAAAAATGTGTTGGAGCCTGAGATAATTGTCAGATAATATTTTGTAGCGGAGGTTAGTTTTTTTACGGATATGCTGTGAATTTTTTTGGGAGAAAAAGCTCCTTTTTCCTTATCTATATCTTCCAATTCGGATTCCCCCAGTTTTTTATCGTTTCCATAACTAATAGAGCCGGTAGAAGGCGATTCAGTCTGGTAGGTTATAGCAAAGGACGTGTCTGTTATATTCGTGATTTTTACGTTTAGCGGTTCCTCTGACCCTGAAGCTCTGCTTTTGAATACGGTTTGATTTTTAAGAATAAAAATTGTTAGGGGAATGCCTATTAAAACAAGAATAATACCTAAAATCGTTAGGTTTTTCTTGCTGAATAATTTTTTCATATTCCAAATTCCTCTCTTCGAGCCTGAGCCTCAGAGCCGAAGGCAATATGATCCTGAGCTTGTCGAATGGTTCATAACAGAAGTTTTCCTTCTTCGGATGCATTTTTAGGAGAAATTTTTAGAGTTGGTAAAGCAATGGGGGTAGGAATAATATTTTCTAATTCGAAAGATGGAATTATTTTTTGCCTTTTTTTTAATTTATCGATGGTTTTCGTGTCAAAAACAGGTTCAATAGGAAAGATGTCTTTACTTGTTGTTTCGGATATTGTAGAGCTTACTGCGTTATGATAGATACTTCCCCCTATCCAAACTAAAGTAAAAATAAAAAGCAGAATTATAATAATTAAAATATCCTTTTGCTTCATATTTAGGAAATCATAAATTATCTTTGAAAAAAGCAATTCCCTGAATGTCGAATCCTAAGGAGTCGTTTTTTTGATCAGCTATGTTATTGATGGAGAATGTATCGATATTTATAGCCCTTTCCATATTTGTAAGCATTTGTACAAATCTGAGTATATTTTCAAAAGAACCCGAACCTCCGATAGTAAAAGAATAAGAATAGTAGTTTTTATTTACGCTTTTATCATTGCGCAAAACTTCTACTTCGGAATTTTGAAGTTTTTTTATAGCAATATTTGATGTTTGTGCGATAGATTGTATTTGCGCAAAAAGAAGATGAACATCTGGCTGTATAGTTATTACGCTAGTTACAATTGACAAATCATCTTGTAAATTAGAATATTGTTTTCTGAGCGTAGTTAGATTTTTTATTTTAATTTCCAGCTGGTCAAAAACGAACTGACTATCAGAAAGCTCTTTTTGTAATTTGAGAATTGTTGAAACAGTTGGTTTTATCGCAAAAAATCCAAAAAAAGATAAAGCACAAAAAGTTAATATTATGCCAAAAAATTTTTTACTTCGTTCTGAAGTTAAGTATGGAAAAGTTGGGAAATATTTATTCTGCATATTTTATTTAAGCATGGTTGTGATATCGACGGAAAGACCAACGGATGGTTTATTTTCTATATTATCTATGCTTATAGATTTCATATTGGGGTAATTTTTAAGAGACTCTATAAAATCTGTTAAGGATGATATAGAAACCATACTAACATCCATGCTCACGCGATCTTTACTAAAAATTAAATTATTAGTTCTTACCTGATTTGGTATCAGATTTACAATATCTGCAATAGTTTTATTAGATGAAATAGCTTTTTCTGAAAAAGTCGAAGCTAACGCGATGCGATCTTGTAAATTTCTGTACTTATTCTCATCATTTTTTAAAACAGAAATTATATTCTGTTTCTGTTTAATCGCGGAATGAAGATCAACAAGTTTCTCATCAAGGGAAAATCGATAAACGAAAGCTATTATTGCTATTACCTCGGTTATAATTACAATTAAACGGCCTACTGTTAGTGCCCAATTCATGAATTTATCAAAGAGAGGAATTTGCTTATCTTTTGCAAAATTTATAGAAGGAAGATTATCTGGCATGATAAATTTAGTCTAGGGGAATTTGAGAATTTTGTCAAAGATTAATGAAGTTATTTAACGCTCTTTTTAGTGGTTTTTGTCTTTGTTGATGATTTTTTGAGAGGGAGCTTTGACAATCTGGATTTTAGGCGAGCCGCTTTATTCTTGTGGAATATATCTTTCTTTACTCCTTTATCGATAGCTTTAAAAGCTTCCTGTATGTTTCCCGGAGTTGGTTTTGTTTGGGTTTTCTTAATAATAAAATTAATAAAAGATTCTGCTTTTTTGTTGGAAGATTCCCTTTTTCTATCAACTTTTAATTTTTTCTTAGCACTTCTTATCACTGGCATTGCGCTATTTTAGCATGCTATACTGTAAAATACAACATGGCTCAGAATTTTTTGAAAAAAAGCTTCAACATGCTTTTGTCGCGTCAAACCAATATTCTTTCCGCCGCTTTTATAATAATGGCAACGGTAATTTTGTCTCAAATTTTGGGACTCGTACGTACAAGGCTGTTATTTTCTATTTTTGGTCCATCCAACACTTTGGGTATTTATAATTATGCATCAATACTTCCCGATACTATTTTTCAATTAACTATTGCAGCGGCTTTAGCATCTGCTTTTATACCTGTTTTTTCTGAATACCTATCTAAAGGCCAAGAGAAAGATGCGCATAAAATGGCATCAACACTTTTGGTAACGGGAATTACCGTATTTGTAGTTTTTTCACTTGTTCTTGTAATTTTTGCTCCGAAGATACTTGCTATTTTCAATGGTGGACAGAATTTTTCAAAACTCGACATGATTCTCATGGCTAATTTAATGAGGGTCATCGTTGTTGGCCAGCTAATTTATATAGTGGGCACGTTTATTAGTGCGATACTGCAATCATATAATCATTTTTTTATCCCAGGCATTGCAGCTGCATTTTATAATATAGGAATAATAATTGGCATTTTGTTGCTCCATCAATATTTCGGGATTTACGCTGTTCCGCTTGGCATTATTTTGGGAGCCAGTATCTTTGTCATGCTTCAAGTCCCCTTTGCTAAGAAAGTTGGATTTTCCTTTATTCCATCGTTTAATTTCCACAAATCGCAGGGAATCAGCAAGATAGTAATGCTTATGTGGCCTCGCACTATTCAAGTTGGCGTACAGCAAATAGGTACGATTATTCTTGCGGCAATTATTGCCTTTATGGCTCAACCCGGACGCACTAATCTTCTTTTTGATTCAGCAAAAACTCTTATGTTCGCTCCAATTTCATTGATTGGACTTAGTATTGCCCAGGCTGCATTTCCGGTTTTATCCCGTGAAAAAAATAATTTGGCTGATTTTAAAATGACCTTTATTACGAGCTTTAATCAGATGCTATATCTTATTCTTCCAGCCTCAATTATTATCCTTGTTCTTCGTATTCCTATTGTTAGATTGGCTTATGGAGCAGATAAGTTTGACTGGCCGGCAACAGTTTTGACAGGCCACATACTTGCATTTTTATCTTTCTCTATTTTTGCCCAGGCCCTAATCGTTCTATTTTACCGTGCATTTTATGCATTGCATGATTCCGTTGTTCCGCTTCTTGTCAGTGCCGCCTCCACTCTCGTACTTATAATTTTGGGATATTATTTCGTAATTATTCAGAATATGGGCATTGAAAGTATTGCATTTGCATTTAGTCTAGCTAATGTCTTGCAATTAATTATACTTATTGTTCTTCTCGATAAGAAAGTTGGCGGGTTTCCTAAAATTCTATTATTTTTTCCACCGATTAAAATTTTTATAGCAACTTTTCTTATGGGTATTTCCCTGTATATTCCAATAAAGCTTTTAGATCAATTAGTTTTTGATACGACCCGCACTATAAATTTAATATTTCTTGCAGGTACATCAAGTTTAATTGGACTTTCTTTTTATCTTTTCTTAACTTGGCTTTTTAATGTTAAGGAGGCAAGTACATTTCTACTAATTTTTAAAAAAATAGGCAATTGGAAAGAAATTTTAGGCAAGAGCGATGAGGTAATTGACGGAACCCGCATGAACCCTTGATAATTGTCAGAATAATGTCAAGAAGATTCCCCTTGACCTTTGACATAGTAAGATATACTGTAAAAATATAGTGTGAAAATAAAGATAAAGTTATAGGTAGCTTATGAAAGAGGGAATACTGCTAGGTGTATATGAGTCAACTCTTAGAGTGATTGTAAATCAAGAATTTGAAAACCCTCAGCATCAGGAATTAATAGAGCAAATCTATGTGAAAGCAGCATTGGAATTATTGGAAATTGGCAAAACAGAGGAAATGAAAAAATTAAGAGTTGAAATGAGTAAAATATCTAGCGATAAGTTGCGTTTTATGCCCAAGGTAGTAGATATTTTTCCGGCAGCTAAATCGACAGTAGGGTCAATTATGGGACCCGATAAGAGTCCGTATCCCGTAGAAAGAGATCTGCTAGGAAGAGAATATGTTGCTGCCGTAAGCGGTATTGTTGTTTTTAAGGAATATTATAAGCCGCAAGGAGGTCAAGATGACCCTTTGTTTATAGTGGCAGAAAAACATAAAGGGATTAGTGGTCTTGAGGGAGTCATAACGAAAAAAGTCCCCAGACTGCAAGCGGAGGGACTCTTATTTACAGGCTGCGACAATACTGGGAGAGCGCAAGCGGCTATGGCGGTTGAAAAAAAAGAATTAGTAGAAGTCGCATAATATTGTTGCTTTTCCTCTAAAAGCTATCTATACTTTTCTTCATGGATCAAGTCTGCATTAGGAATTTTGCGATTATTGCCCATGTTGATCATGGTAAGTCGACCTTAGCAGACCGTTTTTTGGAAATAACCAATACTATCCAAAAAGATAAAATGCAGGAGCAGTTTTTGGACCAAAATCCCATCAGCCGAAGACGGGGAATAACAATTAAATTGGCTCCTGTGCGCATGAAATATATTCTAAATTCTGAATCCTACATTCTGAATTTGATTGATACTCCCGGTCATGTTGACTTTTCGTATGAAGTATCCCGTACTTTGGCTGCCTGTGAAGGCGCAATACTCCTGGTGGATGCCACTCAGGGAATTCAGGCTCAAACTGTTGCTCATTTTAGAGAAGCGAAAAAACAAAATTTAATTTTAATTCCTGTTGTTAATAAAATTGATTTGCCGAATGCTCAGATAGAAACAACCAGCAAGGAATTAATTGAAACTTTTGGTTTTAATTCCTCTGAGATAATTTATATTTCTGCGAAAACCGGTAAAAATGTAGATAAACTTTTAAAATCTATTCTCGAAAAGCTTCCTGCTCCAAAAGGCGGCGAAGGTAAGACATTACGGGGCTTGATTTTTGATGCGGTGTACGATGAGTTCCGCGGAGTGGTTGCTTATGTGAGAATTGTTGACGGGCAGGTAAAAAAAGGAGAAGAAGTGAAATTCTATCAAAATAATATTGAGTCGGAAGTTACAGATTTAGGATATTTTTCTCCGCATTTGGTTTCTTCAATCGAGCTTACAACGGGAGAAATTGGCTATATTATTACGGGAATTAAAGATATCCGTAAAATACGTGTCGGAGACACCATAACCCAAATTCAAAATTCAAAATTCAAAATTCAAAATTCGGAGAAAGAGTTTGAACCGCTGCCGGGGTATAAGATTCCAAAACCCATGGTGTTTTTTGGGGTGTATCCAAAAAGCACAAGTGATTTTATTTATTTAAAAGATTCTCTTGCAAAAATAACTTTAAATGATACGGCTTTAACTTATACGGAAGAATACTCCTCGTATTTGGGAAGCGGATTTAGAGTAGGATTTTTGGGACTTTTACATGCCCAGATTATTAAGGAAAGAATAAAACAGGAGTTCAATCTTGAAATCTTGTTGGCAATGCCCCAGGTTTTATATGAAAAAAAAGAAGACGGAATAATGCTCGAGCCGTATATGACCTTAATAGTTTATGCTCCGAAAAAATATGTCGGTCCGATTATGAATATCTGCCAGACCAGAAAGGGTAATTTGTTGGATTTGAGTTATCATGAAAGTTATGCTGTGCTATCCTACGATATGCCTTACAGCATGTTTATTAGAGGAATTTCTTCGGATCTAAAATCTGCGTCAGCCGGATTTGCAAGCCTTGATTATGAAGTCACGTCTTATAAGGAAGCAATTTTGGCAAAAGTAGAAATAAAAGTAAATGACGTTGCGATTGATGTTTTATCGGAACTTGCATATAAAGATGAAGCAATTGATGAAGCAAGAAAGAAAGCGGAAAGACTTAGGAGTTCATTGCCAAGACAACAATTTAGACAAATTATTCAAGGTGTTGTGGAAGGAGATATTGTAACTCGTGAGGAAATACCTCCTTTTAGAAAAGATGTTTTAGCTAAAATGTCAGGAGGAGATAGAAGAAGAAAGGATAAATTATTGGAGGCACAAAGGAAAGGAAAATCCCGGATGATTCAGCAAGGAAAAGTATTAATTCCTCAGGAAGCGCTTCTTTCTATGATCGAAGAGAACAATTAGAGAAATAGCAATACGCCGCCTATAATTGTAAATATAATTCCCAGCGCCCCGAGTCCGAACATTACTTCTCCATCTCCGGGTGGAGGAAGTGGGGTAGTTACTATCGGTGATCCGCTTAGGTCGGTAGAGTTAACTGTAACAGTCTTGGTACAACTGGACTGTTGGGCGCTTAAATTGTTGGCATTATCGGTTAAGATTGCATATGCAGTATAAATTCCGGGAGTTTTATAGGTGTGAAGTATTTGTCCGCTCACGGAACTTGTTCCTATGCCGCCCCCGATCGTTAAATCCTCAATCGCGTCTCCAAAATTAAAGGAAATTTTGTTGATAGTTCCGTTAGGATCATTTCCAGTCGCTGTGAAAGTAAGCGAATAGGGAGCGGTTCCGGCTGCTAAACCGTTAATGTCCAAGCTTGAGCAAACAGGAGCCAACGGTGAGGATGATGGTATCCCGCTACTCCCGCTGCTTCCTCCAGGCTTGGCGTTAGGAAGAGTAGAGGTTGGCGTAGGGGTTGAGGTTGGAGTGCTGGTCGGGGCATTAGTGCTTGTTGCAGAAGTAATAGTTACAGTCGCAGGAATAGTTGATGACAATAAGACATTATCGCTTGTTTGACTGCTGTTGTCGATTGACAAAACTTGCGAATTGGCAAAATCAAACGTGATGTTTGGGTTGGCAGGCGTTGTTTCGGCGGTGGCTTTAAGCTTTAAAATTGCAATTTTAGTTTTTGTTTTTATCGCATTTGCCGGATCAGCTCCGATAGACAAAGAGATACTGGCTTTTCCAGCAGTATTATCGTATTGGGGTTCATCTATTTTTTCCATTATATTTTCTGTAAGGCTGCTTGCTGTAAATTTTGTTTTGTCAAAGTTAATAGCTAATTTTACGAAAGAGATTTGATTTGCAGTTGTACCCGTTCCCGGATCCAACCAAATATTTAAGGTTACAGTATCTCCTGTTTTAGCTGTAGTTGAAGCAGGCTCGAAAGAAAGAGTAGTGGACTTAATTGCTTTACTGCTGATATTCTGGCGTTTTTGGGCAATATACACGGAAAACGGAATTGTGACAAGAATTACCATGATAAAACCTAACATAAATATTTTTTTGTATGACGAAAAAAAAGACATAAAAATCCTCCAAATTTATCGTATATAGAAAAAGAGGGTATGTCAACTGACTCTTGACAGTTTTTTGATTTTGTTGTATATTCTGTCAGTCCCGAAGCGTCGGGATAATTTTTTAAGTTTATTATGGTAAAAAAAATAAACATAAAACCTCTTTTTGACAATGTTCTCATCAAGCCTTTGGAGGCAGAGGCTAAAACTGCAAGCGGAATCATCTTACCGGATGCTGCACGCGAAAAACCCCAGATAGGTATAATTATGGCAGTAGGAGAAGGGAAAATCGGACCAAAAGGAGAAAAACATCCTATTGCTGTTAAGATCGGGCAAAAAGTTATGTACAAAAAGTGGGGAGGATCGGAAGTTAAAGTTGGTTCGGAAGAATGGACAATGGTTGGCCAAGAAGATATATTAGCAGTAATAAGTTAGGTCATTGGGTCATTAGGAAATTAGGAAAACCTAATTATGGCAAAGCAAATAAAATACGCAGAGGAAGCAAGGCAGGAATTAATGGCAGGCGTTAACCAATTGGCTGATGCTGTTGTAACGACATTTGGTCCGAAAGGGAGAAATGTTGCTTTGGATAAAAAGTGGGGGTCTCCGAGTGTTATCAATGATGGCGTTAGCGTTGCCAAAGAAATAGAGCTCAAAGATCCATTCCAAAACATGGGCGCACAGCTGGTAAAAGAAGCAGCGTCCAAAACCGCAGATATTGCAGGTGACGGAACCACAACAGCCACTGTTCTCGCACGCGAAATTGTTTCAGAAGGCATAAAAATGATTACTGCAAAAGCCAATCCGATACTCATGCGCAAAGGTCTGGAAAAAGCCAGCGAACATGTCGCCAGCGAACTTAAAAAAATGAGTAAGGTTCTTAAATCAACAGATTGGGCAAATGTGGCTATTGTTTCCTCTGGGGATGTGGAGCTGGGAAATTTAATTGCAGAAGCTCTTAAAAAAGTCGGCAAAGATGGAGTAGTCACGGTTGAAGAAGGAAAAGGATTGTCAACGGAAATTGAATATAAAGAAGGAATGGAATTTGATAAAGGTTATGCGTCTGCATACATGGTAACGAATTCCGACAGAATGGAAGCGGAAATTGAAGATCCATATATCTTGATTACGGATAAGAAAATCTCAGCCCTTAATGAACTTCTTCCTTTCCTGGAAAATTTGGTCAAAGTTTCAAAAAATTTAGTAATCATAGCGGACGAAATAGACGGCGAAGCCTTGGCAACTTTGGTAGTCAACAAATTAAGAGGAACATTTAATGCTTTGGCAATTAAAGCTCCGGGTTTTGGAGATCGGAGAAAAGAAATGTTAGAGGATATTGCAATCTTAACAGGCGGAACTGTAATTTCTGATGACACAGGACGAAAATTTGACTCTGTTACTATTGAAGATTGCGGTAGAGCGGATAAGGTATGGGCAGACAAAGATAATTCAAGGATAATCGGAGGAAAGGGAATTAAGACAAAAATAGCTTCAAGAATTACTCAAATAAGGAAAACAATTGAGGCCTCAACTTCAGATTTTGATAAAGAAAAATTACAAGAAAGACTAGCAAAACTTTCCGGCGGAGTTGCGGTAATTAATGTTGGAGCGGCAACAGAAATTGAGATGAAAGACAGAAAAGAAAGAGTTAATGATGCAGTTGCGGCAACAAAAGCAGCTTTGGAAGAGGGAATTGTTCCCGGCGGAGCAGTTGCTTTATTGGACATTAGCAGAAAAATGGATGTTAAAGATTTGGAAAAAGCCGGAGAGAATAAGGATGTAATAATAGGTTTTGAAATAGTGAAAAGAGCTTTGGAATCTCCTTTTGTTCAGCTGATGAAAAATTCCGGACTTGATGCGGGACAATTGATCGCCAAGGCCAGAGAAGTAAGCGCATACGGACAAGGTTTTGACATTATGAAAACAGATTCCGTAGAAAAAGCAGTACCGGTAGATATGCTCAAAGCAGGAATAATTGATCCGGTGAAAGTTGTCAGGACAGCGGTTCAGAATGCAATCTCAGTCGCAACCATGATTTTGGTAACCGAGGCCTTGGTTACAGACATAAAAGAACCTGATAAATCAATGTCTGGCGGTATGCCTCCTGGTGGAATGGGCGGAATGGACTATTAAACCCCTAACGTTGTCATCCTGAATTTATTTCAGGATCTCCTTTTGCTTTTTATAATGTTTAATATTATAATATTTAGCATATGCATTTAAATACTCTAGATTATATTCTTATCACGTCCACAATATTGGAGTTTAATCCCTTATTTCAGGCCGTAAAAAGCGTAAAAGCAAAAAGTGTGAAGGACCTTTCTGTTTTTACTTTTCTTTCGATTGTAATAATTGGGACATTATGGTTGGTTTACGGCATTACAATTAAAAGCCTCCCTTTAATAATTGGTAATGCAATAAAATTATTTACAAGCCTTGCAGTTGTTATTATTTATTTAAAGTACAGAAATAAAAAATAATTCTAGAATAATTTGGAGCCGAGCTTAGCGTTTTTATCGGGTCTGACTAACACAACTTTTCCTTCCTCGCTTGCAACGCCGACTGTTAAAACCTCAGATATAAAAGGGCCGATTTGTTTGGGAGGAAAATTCACAACCCCCATTACCAGTATTCCTTCCAAATCTTTTTTTGAATACAGATCAACAATTTGGACGCTGGATTTTTTAATACCTATTTCCGGACCAAAATCAATAATTAGTTTATAGACGGGCTTCCGAGCTTCCGGAAAATCTTCTACTTTTATAATTTTTCCAACCCTAATATCAACTTTTTCAAAATCAGCGTAGCTTATTGGCATGACTGAATTATAGCATGGTATAATTACCCTTGCTTAATCATGAAGAAATTTTTGTTATTTCTTGCGCCGCTTTTGATTGCAATCACAATTTTCTTTGGGATATTATTCTTCTTGGATAGAAAAACCGGAAAAGGGGCGCTTCTGGTAACCTCCGTTCCCCAAAGCAGAGTTTATCTAGAGAATAAATTAATAGGAACTACTCCTTTTTGCGCTTGCGATTTAGCACGAATGGTAGATGTTGGAAATTATACTATCAAATTGGTTCCGTTGAACGGCAATCTTAGGCCTTTTGAAGAAAGAATTACCATAAACAAATCAACGCTCACAGCTGTTGATAAGACATTTGCAGACAATGGAGAGGGAGACGGAAATATTATCGAATTAATGCCGCTAAATAACAAGAAAGACGTAGAGGTTTTGATAATTTCTTTGCCTGATAAAGCAAATGTTTTCTTAGACAGTAATCCTGTTGGAATAACGCCCTTACTCCTAAAACAAGTTAGTGAATCTGATCATGATTTGAGAATTACACGCGATGGATACAAAGATAAATCAGTAAGGATAAAAACTGCTTTAGGATTTCGTCTTAGTGCCCTGGTTTTATTGGGAGTAAAGGCTGATCTGTCTTCCCCTGTGGCATCTGTCTCAGCAACGCCTTCCCCTGTGGTTGCAGTTACTAAGGTTTTAATTTTAAATACAGAGTTTGGATTTTTAAGGGTTAGAGAAAGCGGCTCTATTAATTCTGCCGAAATTGCGCAAGTAAAACCGGGAGAAAGCTATGAATTAATTTCTGAAAAAGAGGGATGGTTTAAAATTAAACTTACTAATGATAAAGTGGGCTGGATTAGTTCTCAATATGCTGTCAAAAAGTAACTTAGAGTCCGATGAAATAAATTATTGTAATAACCAGAATAACCCAAAAGAGGACTGCTATGAGCAAAGGTCTGTCCGACATCAGGACTCTTTCGGGACTTTCTCCTTCGTGTTTTTCATAGATATCCTGAAGATAGCGCATTAGACCATATACAACAGGAAATATCGTCAACATTAGCCATTTTCTCTGAAAAAATGCAGGCAAAAAATCAGGCAATAATATGCTTAGTCCTAAGTTAAATCCGCGTGGATTTTCCAAAAAAGTAAAAAGAGTATAGGATACAAATGTAGAAGTTGCGAAAATCGAAGCATAGACATCTAAAAGTCTTTCTGAATAATGAGATAGGGTTTTTCTTATATCAGAAATATTTACAGATTTATTTTGAGAGACAAGAGTTAACTCAGATCTTCTTTTCCCAATTGCCAGAAAAAGAGATAGGGAGATTGTTGTTAATAAAAGCCAGACGGAAATGTGAACGCCTCCGGCTACTTCTCCCGCATAAACTCTTAGAATATATCCTAAAGCTATAGCTAAAATATCGATAATTGCAATTGGTTTTAAAATCGTTGAATAGAAGAACTGAATTGCCAGATATATTATTCCCAGGATAAAAAATGCCGGATTAACTAGGAATCCCAAGAGAAAAGAGGATGTTATTAGGACAAAAGCCATTCCCAAAGCATAAGTTACAGACAGGTTTTTATTAGCTAGAGGCCGGAATCTTTTGAAAGGGTGGAGTCTGTCTTTTTGTATATCAAAAATATCATTAATGATGTAGCTTGCGGAAGAAAGACCGCAAAATACTATAAATGCAAAAAATACTTTTTGAAAAATTTGCCATTCAAAGAGACTTCCGGAAAATGTTATTGCGGCAAAAATAGCAATATTTTTTATCCACTGTCTTGGCCGTAATAATCGCAAAGTGTTATAGGCGATCTTTATCATAAGTCTTATTTAGTATACGATGTAGGAAGATAAGTGTTCCGCCAACGATAATTAAAAGCATTATGATTGCAAAAAGTTTTGCTGTACTTGATAGAACTAGAGCAAGTGTCCCTAATATAGCAGAGATTATCCAGTAAAACAATGCAATACGTCTTTGACCAATCCCGAAACTCAAAAGAAGATGATGAAGATGTTTTTTATCATGCCAGAATGGGGATCGTCCCGACAGAAGACGGCGTATTATAGTAAAAAGTCCATCTGTCATGGGAATTCCCATTACAAGAATAGCTGTTGCCAATTTTGCTCCGGAAAGAATAGACGCAGCGCTAAGTAGTAAATAAATCGCAGTTGCTCCATATCCGGGAAATATTTTTGCGGGATGAAAATTAAATATTAAAAATCCCAAAGACGCTCCTGCTATTATAAATGACAAATCTAAACTTATTTTGCTGAAATGATCTGACCCGGCAAATCTGAGGCTCAGAAATCCAATTGTTATTGCAGATATAGCTACAATTCCAGGCATCTGACCGTCAACGCCTTTGCTCCAATTCAGCATGTTCATGACCCAAATGATCCAAAGTATTGCGACAATGTCCGAAAGAGCAATTGAAAAAGGCAAAATTATTGAATTTAGATAAAGTATTCCTCCAAAAGGATTTGTTATAAAAGGAATGGTAATGCCGCTTCTTACAACAATTAATGCTACAACTATATTTCCTATAAAACGCGCATAAGGAGAAACATCATATTTATCATCAAGAACGCCGATTAAAAGAGCAATAAAACTGGCCGTAAAAAGCGCAACTACAGTTTCGGAAAGAGGCAAAAAAAATATTCCAGTTAAAGCAGTACCGATAAAAAGAGGAATCCCTCCTCCGCGAGGAGTTATTTTTTTATGAATTATCCCTGGATGTTTATGTATCTTGGGATCATCAAGAAGGCCCATTTTTTTTATAAGACCCAATGATATTGGAGTGACGATAGCGGTAACAAGAAATGCGATTATTAAAGGAAAAAATATCGTCATGCTTAAGTTATTAACATAATCGTTTTTATTGAAAAAAGAAAGGTTAGGATTCCTGCAAGAAGACTAATGACTGCAAGCATGCGGGAGATAAGGGGGATTTTTTTATAAATTGAAGCACTTGTAAATATATTTATCGCAAAAATTAATAAGGCAACTAAGACTGGAATAAATATTGTTATTTGATTTCCAAGCCTTTGTTCTCCCCAAGACAACTGGTTAAAAATAGGAATAAATGGAGGAAGTTTTCCATAGGAAAATAAAATGTAAGCAATAGACGCAACTATAAAAAAGGTATTTATGAAGAATGCAAAAGTTATAGTTTTATCCTGAGCTATGTCTTTAAAAAATTCTTTCATAAATCGTAGCATGATTAATATTTATTTTCTTAGAATAATTTATTAAAGAGAAAGGGATGGAACTATTGCTCGCTATTATTATAATAAATTTTGGTTTTGTTTTTTCAATTGCCATTTGAGTAGTTGTTGGTCCGTCTTTATAATTTGAGATATGATAGGCAACAACGTATTTTGTCGGAGCAATGACCCCAATTAGCTGATACAGTTGGGCATTATTTCCCCAAACAAAAATAGTATCATTTTTGGTTAATTTTGGTTTAATAAAACGGGCTATCTCATAATCAAATGGAGTATTCCGGTCAAAAAATGCCTGGTATGAAACCATTGTTTTTTTACCCAAAACATAGGAAATGAAGTTTTGATAATAATTAATGCTTTTATTAAAATTGGGCATTCCAAAGGTTTTAATTATTGTTAATAAGGCAATAATAAAAAAGACTACAATTATTTTTTGATATTTTTTGTCAAAAAGAAATGCTCCTGTCGCAAGAGATAGGCTTGGAATTAAAACCAATAGGTAATGAGTGTATGGGCGTTGGGAAAAGTAGCTATTAAACAATGAAAATGCAAACCAGACTGATACAAAAAGAGTTGTTTGATTAATTTTTTTTCTTTTCATTAAGACAAAGAAAAGAAATCCTCCGAGAAGAGCTAATTTTATAAAAAGAAGAAATGGCAAGCTTCCTATTTTATTTCCATAGCTTACGTAGGAAATATTAGCGATAAACGTTGCTTTTATAAAATCCATAAAAGTACCGTTTGAAATAAAAAGAATAGAAACGAAAGATATTGGGATTAGAAATCCCATAATTATTGAAAAAAGTTTAATCTCTTTTTTTAGGGAATTAAAATTTACAATAAAACAAAAAACAAGAAATGCAGCTAAATCAAAAATTGCGACAATTTTAAAAAGAAAAGCAACTCCCAAAAGTAAGCCCGCCAGAAAATAATGATTAAGGATGAGGGATAAAGGATTAATTGAAAAACGGTTTAGGTTTGTTTTTTGGGAGTCTAAAATTAAAATGGCAGAAGCGATAATTGGAAGCAGCATGAAATTCTCTGCATTGGCAATATTTCCTTCAAGCGTCGGCAGTCCAAATAAAATAGCAAATATAAATGTTGTCAAAAGAGGGATATTGCTTTTGGCGTTATTAAAAAGCTTTTTGGATAAGAAAAAAAACATTATTACGGACAAAATCCCAAACATGGCAGACATAAGTCTTATGGTAAACTGATCCGATTGAAGAATGGCATAAAGCCAATATAGGAAAGGAGGTTTATTGTCGAATATTTGAGAGTAGAGTAATTTCCCATGATTTATAGAATTTCCAACTACTTGATATATTCCTTCGTCCCCGTACCAGAGAGGTTCAAAAAGTGAAGGGAGTCTTAATATGAAAAATAAAAATGTAGAAAATATCACAAACCAAAATTGTCGGCTCCTTTCAAGTCTTCTTAAAATTCTCATATTTAGACAAAAAAATTATAACTTTTCCGTGACTTTATATTCTAATCTTTTTCCTCTGATTAATTGAGTATGGGAAATCAGTGCGGGAAGAGTTGAGAGGAAGAATCCAACAACCGGAAGTAATAAGAGCTGTAAAGGAAATAAAATTTCTTTAAGTTTGGAAATAGAGGGATTTTTCGGTCTATTTCTAAAATCGATTATTACCATTGCGATTAAGGCGACTAGGCAGGAGGTTAAAATTAATCCAGCCAAGCTCGGAAGACTATAGCCAAGAGTTGTCCTTTGAAAAACAGGATTAATAAGAGGAATAATATTGGCTGCAATAGTGATTATAAACCAATTAACCGGCCACAAGAAATGATCCAGAAGCACGTTGTAAAGCATAATTGTTTTTCTCATGAACGGAACGTTGGGAACCGTAAGCCACCATTTTATATACAAATGATCATCTGATGCTCCCCAGGACCAACGTCTTTCCTGATGGTATTTATTTTTCAGGCTTTTGATATAGCTGGAGGATAAAGGAGCATCCATAGAAGTTTTTAAGAAAATTGGTTCTACCCAAACTTTGCCTTGTAATTTATAAAAAGCTTTAAAGAATATTCTATAATCTTCAGGGATAACGTCTGTATCCCAAAAGCCAATTCTTTTTAAGAGCGAAAAAGAAAAAGAGTAAGTTGAGTTAGTAATCAAGCGGTCTTTTTGAGTCAGAAGAGCTGTTCTCCAAAGACTTCCAAAAAAAGCGATAATCCTGATTGGAGCAGGAACAGTCCAGAAATTATTGTGATTGACATTAGCTGATTGCCAGAACTTGTTATATCTTTTGTTGTCAGTTAGAAATACATAAGATAGATAAGAAAAATATTGTTCATCAAAAACAGAATCTGCATCTACGGATGATACTGTTGCAAAATTAATATCAATAAGCCCTGTTTTTATGAGTTTGAGATGTGCTTTTTTGGAAGCGTATGATTCATTGGATGATTTTCCTTTAACCTCACCATCCGTATCAGGATGATAGGTTGCAAAGATATCGCCAAAGGTATTTTTGAATTCCTTAACAATAGAGTTTGCTTTTTTCATTCCATCTTCCTCTCTTTTTTCCATTCCTAAGATAACAAAGATTTGTTTTGTGGATAATGTCTGCGAAGCTATAGATTGAACAGTTTGTCTTAATTTGCTTAGACTCTCCTTATAATTAGGAATTATTACAACATGCTTAACTTTTCTAAAATTAGATAATTCTTTTAATTTTTTTAGCCAATTCATTTGCTCTGCATTTTTGATTTTTTTTGAAGCCACATATGCATTTATCGCTAGGGAAAATGATTTGTAGAACCAATAAACGTCAAAAAATAGAATAAAATAGGCAACAATATAGGGTATTAAAAATGAACCCCAAATAGGAAAAAGAATTAAAGTCCAGGACACAATTCCCGGAAGGAGCTCTAGTCCGCGTCTGGTTTTTATCGGGTACCTTGTAAATATTTTTTTAAAAAAAGCAGTCATATTATAGGTTAAAGAGTTTTATTGCATTTTCGGTTGTTTTTACCTCAAATTCCTCAAAAGTCAGGCCTTTTAATATTGCTATAAACTTGGCTGTAATTATAACATACTCAGGCATATTTCTGCTGCCGCGTTTAGGAACAGGCGTTAAAAAAGGACTATCTGTTTCGATAACAATCCTGTCAATTGGAGTGTATTTTACCAGGTCTTTTAGATCCGTATCTTCTCCCGGAGCTAAACCATTATAGGTTATATTTCCGTCAAATCCGACATAAAAACCCATCTGCAAAGCAGATTTCAAGATCTCCATTGAGCCTGCAAAGCAGTGAAACATGCCGGGAGGATATTGTAAGTAGGATTTATGATTTGAGAGTATATCTATGATATCTTTGCCTGCCTGACGGTTATGGATTTGTAAAGGCAATTTAAGTTTATGGGACAGTTCAATCTGTTTGATAAACACTTCTTTTTGCAATTTAGGATCGACAATATCGTTGGACTTGTAGCTAAAATAATCCATACCTATTTCACCAATTCCAACTACTTTAGGTTTTTTAGCAAGTTTTTCCAATTCCTCAAGCCAGCCTTGTTCGGGCTTATCAGCGTGATGAGGGTGAACTCCGACAATCGCGTATAAATTATCGTATTTTTGCGCTAATTCTACTGCAAGTTGGCTAGAGTCAATCTTAGTCCCGACATTTATAATTTTTGTCACTCCAGCCTCAAACGCGCTTTTAATGACCTGATCGTAATCTTTTTCAAAAGAATGGAAATTCAAATGACAGTGTACGTCTATCATGAAGATAGTATATCATCCTGCGAAAAGCCAAATTCCTTTTGATATAATCCTTGTATGAAAAAACTCCCCCTGCTAAATTTTGTCGATACTTTATTTAAAAATGTTGAACTTGACAAAACTTTAATAATGGGCTGTCAACATCTTTTGCTATCAAACTTAATTATGTTTGAACACCTTTTTAGAAAGGGACTGAAAACTAACCATACTTTTTTGATTGGAAAAGCGTACTCGACGGATAAAACGATAGAAAGAAAATTTATAAAAAAAGGAGTTTATGTCCATAAATATATTTATTCAAGCCATAGATTTTTTGATAAACAATTCTCACAAGCAATTAATTCTTTCTTGAAATATGTAGCTAGAGAGACAAAAAGCTTATCTTTTAAAAAAATACTTATTGTTGATGATGGTGGAGAATTAATTAAGCAGGTAAACGACAAGAAAATTTTTATAAACAAGAAGATTGTCGGTATTGAGCAGACAACCTCAGGATATGAAAAAATAAAAAATAATAAGCTGTTTTTCCCCATTCTAAACGTAGCTCGTTCGAAGGCCAAGCTTAGCGTTGAACCCCCATTTATTGTAGACGCGATAATAACAGAAATCCAAAAGAATCTCGAAGAATTAAAATTGAAGCCTAAAAATATTTTAGTAGTAGGGGCTGGAGCAATGGGGGCTGTTCTTTTCAATAAATTAAATAAATGGTTTAAGGTTGATCTGTATGATATTTCTCTCAAGAGAAGCTTTAATAAGAATATGAGTTTAAACAAAATAATTTCAAAATATGATGTTATTGTGGGATGCACTGGAAATACTGCAATTTCCAAGAATAATTTTAAGCTACTAAAAAATAGAACTGTTTTAATAAGCGCATCGTCATCGGATAGGGAATTTGACTCTGTATATCTTAGGAAGTTGGTAAAAGAAACTCATGATCCGCATGAGGGCATTTTTGTAAAAGGAATATATTTGTTGAATTCTGGATTTCCAATTAACTTTATTGGAAAAGAAATAGAAGAGCTATATGATATTCAATTTACGAGAGCGCTAATGTTTTCTGCTTTGTGTCTTGCCAATGAAAAAACATACAAAAAAGGCCTAGTAACATTAGATGAAGATATCCAAAGGAAAATTATAAAGCAAAATTACAAAATCTAAAAAATAAAGGCTATTTTCTGATGAAGAGGAGGGCACTGGGGAGGCCTCTGCCCGGACCGGCTTTATAGCCATTGAACCAAAGAGCAGTTGATCCACCCTGATCAAGTCCTAATGCGTTTTCCATTCCCAATGCTTTAAGAGCTCCTGCAGCTTCCGCAGAAGTTGCGCTGTAAACGATTCCAATATAAGCAAAATTTCCCTTGTTGGCAACAAAGGTTCGAGCGCCAGCGCTATTAATCTTTGGATCTGAACTTCCTCTAAAAGCATTATTTCCTCCGGAAATATAAAGAGGATAATTGGCTAAAACACTATCTACTCCTGTGTCCCGTCCCCATTCTAGGGATTGTCCTCTTACGTCCATGGTATTCCCATTAAAATAAACTAAAGGTACTGTGCTGTATTTATTATTGTCGGAATTGAAATAATGTTTATTTTTATTCATCAAAAGAGTATCAAAAGAATTGGTTTTTCCCGCGCAGCTTGGATATTCGGCGGGACAGAAGAATGGGCCGTTTATTCCGGCATACGCTCCGGACCTTGCAACGTAATCCCCAAGACTCATTACTGGACAATTGTTGTTGCAATCCGAATCCGATGCAGTATCAATAATAACCCGTGTTGAATTAAGATCAGCAGCGATAATTGCTACATTGAATGTTCCTGCTTCTGTTTTAACTGCCTGAAAACTGTAGCCGTTTCCCGGAGGCGTATTGCTGGCATTGGCTGTTTGATTTGGAATTGCTGATATTTGCGTAGCCGCAAGCGCGCTGGATTTTTTATCGATATCCTTATTTAATTGTGTCAGAAGCGCTGAGCCGGATGAATAATTTAGATCGGATAAATATTGCAAGATTCCCGCATACGTTTTTTCCAAATCTTTGACATCCTGTTTTTGAGCTTTAAGGTTTTGTATTCTTTCATATGGCTTTATGATTTGATTATATCCGTCATGGGTTGATTTGATATCAATTTTCAGTTGCTCGTTAATCTTGAGCTGGTCCTGATTTTTCAAAATACTTAATTCTTTCTTTGTCTTGTCCAAAACTTTAGTTAGGCCTAAAACTTGAGTTTTAAATTTTGAAGATTCCAAAAGATAAAAGATAGAAAAGAGAAAGAGAAGGGAAGACAGAATAATAAGAACTTTTAATTCGTACTTCTTGAATTTATTAAGCCATTGGGCAGCAACCATAAATTTATTATAGCAGGGATGTGTCTAGGACCCCATACATGCAGAACAGTTGATAAGTTTTGAAAGGGTCATATAATGGCTCGTACATGCGGGCATTCAAGCAGTTTCCAAAGATTCAAGTAGCAACAAGTAATTTATCTAAAGATGCACAGAAGAGATTGCTGTGGCTTGATTATTATTTCTCACACAATAACAATACTTCATTAACCTGCCGGTATTTTGGAATTTCCCGGGATACTTTCTATCTTTGGAGGAAAAGATTTAATCCCAGGTATTTACAAAGCCTTGAGTTTGACCCCAAAACCAGAAGACCCCGTCATGTACGGGAAATGACAACACCACTCTGGATACAGAAGGGAATTTATGACATTCGCCTTAATGATCCTGAAAAATCAAAGTATGAAATACAAGCAGAATTAAAAGACGCGGGTATTCTTGTTGGGCAATCAGCAATACAACATGTAATTAACCGACACCTTGAACTTAAAAATATTCAACACAGAAAACGCATACGAAGACACAGAATATTTAAGATTGCCAGGATTAAAGCAGCCATAGAGCTTCGGGAAAGAAGCCTTGGATCGCTTGTGCAGATTGATACCAAGTATTTTTCCATTTTAGGAGACAAATACTACATATTTTCAGCTATTGATTGCAAATCAAGGTTTGGTTACATTTATGCCTATGCCACCATCTCTTCCAAATCAGCGCAGGATTTCCTAAGAAGAGTCAGGGAATACTTTCCTTTTTCCATTCAAGCAGTTAATACGGATAACGGCAGCGAATATCTCTTAAACTTTCACAAAGAGGTAAAAAAATGGGGTATTCCACACTTTTTTACCAATCCTCATTGTCCAAAACAAAATGGCAGAGTTGAAAGATTTCATCAGACAGTTGAATATGAATACCTCAATTACCAATATCTTTACCCGGGACTGGAGCTCTTAAGAGATCAATGCCTCCTATTTAATGAGAAGTACAATTACAAGAGATACCATCGAGCATTAGGTTACAGAAAGCCCGGAGATTATGTTAATATGCTAATGCAACAACAGAAAGGAGCACTGTACGGTATCTAGCCAACCAACACAAAAAATTGACATTGATAGCTGTTTTAGCTAAACTAAAGACACGTAAATAATGAATAAGGAAGCACCTCATGTCAAGTGTAAAGGTGGTTTACATTTTAATAAAACAGAAAGGCTTCGAAATAAGTATGGATTAAATAATCGCTTTCGTCCATTTGATCTGCCTGGTTTATCTACAGCTTTGGCAAGAAGAAGTTCTCCTTTAAATTCTCTCGGCGAACCATATGTAGGCCATAGGATCGTTAACGAAGCAGAACAAAAGCGCATAAAAAGACTTGAGGAGATTTTGGAAATAAAATGAAAGAAAAAACAGGAATAAGGGAATTATACGGAAGATTCATTAAAGGAAATGTTATTGATATGGATTTTAAAGAGCCAGCAGGATTTGTTCCGAGCATACGTAGGATTATGACTCCGAAAGAATGGCAAAAAAGAAGGCAAAAACTCCTCAAAGTAAAACTTCCGTAATCTTCGTTTAGATTTTGGGAAATAGGCTTTTTAATAATAGATTGACAAAAATAACGAAAAAGAATATAAATGCATGTATTGAGATGAGAAATCATCAAGAAAGTCCCTCTTTTAATAATACCCCTAAAATAGATCTTGATGGAGCAATAATGTTTGATACCGAAACAGGGAGAGGTGATTCTTCAGTTTTGGAAAATTGGAAAAAATCCTGTAGGACTGCAGCAGGAATAGCGCTTTCTAAAGACCCTTTAAATAAGAATGCTGTTCTTCTTCGTCATTGGGCAAGGCAAAGAAAATTTACCGAACCAGACATGAAAGTGGCTATATCGACATTTAAAACAGCCGGATTAATGGCGTTTTCATTTTTCTCAGAGGATCAAGGAACAGAGGTTGATTTGGATTAGATTCTTGGGAAAAGAGATTTTGTGCTTTTGATTTTCGGACCTTTAAATTGCTCTTCAATTTTTTGGGAAGTATTTGGAAGGAAAGGTTTTAATTCATTGGCAACAGAAATTATTCCATCAACAGCTGATTGTAGAATTTGCGTTAATTTTTTTTGATCCGTAACTTTCCAAGGCTCGGAGCTGTTTATTTGCTGATCAAGAACTTTAATCCTGCTCCAAACAATTTCTAATACTTCATTAAATTTAAAATTTTCTATTCCC
>Ga0209541_10001179_pt1 | contig 52324 bp, 53 predicted proteins | sample RifCSPlowO2_01_FD_184027 | JGI IMG/M metagenome (GOLD analysis project Ga0209541, IMG submission 184027) | Groundwater microbial communities from Rifle, Colorado - Rifle CSP2_plank lowO2_0.1 (SPAdes) (version 2) | ecosystem: Environmental > Aquatic > Deep subsurface > Groundwater | place... | reverse complement strand
AATTTCTCCGACAGCAGAGCTATATCTAGTTGGATTATATTTCATAAGAATCACCTTTTTATTTTTATTAAGGCGATAGCTAAAGCTATCGTAAAGTTTAATTATCTGAAGAAAATCATAGCTATTCGAATGGTTTTCTTTGACCCTCAGCTCTGTACTAACAGGGCCCAGAGGGTATTTTTTGCTTTAGGTCTTCTTCAGAAGGAGAATAGAGGTAGAGTTTACTAATTTTGTGCCACTGGTGAACACACCAGTGGAATTACCAGCTTAAATAATTATTTAATAATCTTAGAAAGACCCTTCTAAAGAATCTATCAATCGCTTAATATCCCTGCGTTTTTCATTTGAAGAGAATGCAGCTAAACGAGCTTTCCCAACATTTGCTAGAACAGTATAATCATAACCAGAGTCGTAACCAGAATCAATTAAACGCAAGTTACAAATAGTTAATTTTTCTTGTTTTTTTCTACGAACGCTGAAGTCCATCTTGGCATGAAGAGTGAAAAGCAGCTGAGGAAATAAAATTACTTTGTCTCTTCTGCCAAATGCTCCTTCTTCCAAAAAAATATCCCCTATATCTCCCTCATTTATCCTATTCATAACTTTTACTACAAGTTCATCTTCCTGTGCTGGATTAACAGTATAAGCAAGAAGGTAAAATTGTTGTCTTTGTTTTGCTTTTTCTTCCCGTTCTTGAGAAAGAAGATAGGTAGTAGTAGCCTTGCTTTCAATAGTAAAGTATCTACTAAGAGAAGTATATATAACTACAGAATCAGGCATTCCTACAGAATCAGGGCTTATAGATCGAAATTGCTGTTCCGTTTTATTTTCAGCAAGCAATTTTGGATGATGCAAAAAGGCAAACTCTTTCAATTGAGCTAGAATTTTATCTGAAGCTGTATTAACGTCTTTATCTAATTCATTTCTTACATTTTCAAGAGATTCTTGCGTCTCTTGAACGTATTTATCTAATTTCAGATGCATTTCAACTCTTTGTTCACCACCGAAAGCATTTATTGCAAAAGTCGGAATGATAATTTCTTTATTGTCGCTGTTGTCGTAGTATCTCATTTTTATTCCTCCGTAATTTTTAGTTATTTCACGGTCTATTTAATGGCATTTGTGGGCTTACCACCAAACCTTTAGCATTATTACCTCATATTATTGGTAGAGTTGTAGTGTCTCTCTGCCTAATCTTCCGGCTTCATAAGGAAGTGGTCCGGCATATTTGCGCTAATCTAAATGCACATATTTCATATGAGGGATTTTCCAGCTAATGATGTTATAAGCTGTTTTATTCTCAATCGTTCTTCATCTGAAGAAAAAACAACTGGGTAGCCATGCTCATCGCGTTCGGCAAAGGTCCGATAATCACTGATTGAAGATAAGTTGCACAATGCTAATTTTTCATTTTTTTCTTGACGACCACTCCAGTCTATTTGCGCATATAAAGAAAATAGCACTGCGGGGAAGAAGATTACTCCATCCATAGGTATTCCGACGGTTGCTTCTTCTAAATCAACAGGACAATGTTTTCCTTCTTCTATCTTCTGCTTAACTTTCCTCACCAGTAGACTTTCCTGCTTGGGCTTAGCTCGATAAGCAAGAAGATGGAATTGTTCCCATTGGTTTGTTTCCACTTTTAATTCCTGAAAAAGAAGATAGACCTCTGTAGCCTTGCCTTCAATCGCAAAGTATCTGCTAAGAGAAGTATACTCTAATGCTTGAGAATTTGTTTCCTGAAATTCAGAGTGAACTATTGGTGGGGCAAAGTTTACCGGTTCGTAACGCTCAACTATTAACTTTGGGCGGTGCTCAAGAGCGAAGCGTTCTAACTGTGCAGATATTTTTTCTGAAGCTGAAGAAAAATCTTTATTCAATTCTTTCTTTAAATCATTTAGTGATGCTTGTGTATCTTCCACATAATCCTTTAGCTTTAAGTATCTTTCAAATTTGGCTCTTCCGGCAAAAGCATCTGCCGCAAAAGAAGGTATGATAATTTCTCTTTCATTACCATCATTGTCGTATTTCATTTTAATTCCTCCTTTGTTTTTGTTTCGTTCACCAAGCCTTCACTATTCTTTCAGCAATCCACATAGCTTTTTCTTGGGTCCAGTTTGGATGCTTCCGCAGGATCTCTTCCTCGACGCCGGAGATCTGCTGCTGGATGCTTGTCTCCAGGTTCATCAATACAGCCCCGTGGTTTTTGGGAGCCCAAGGTTTTTCCGAACCACACCTTCGTGCATAAGTTCTGGGATCAGTACCCCGTCAATCTTAGTATTCTCAGCGGCAGCCTCTTCCAATGTGTTAACTTCCATAGCTTGGTAGAGAACAATCGCTTGCAGGCCGTACTCCCTCACTCCATCCATATCTCCCGCAACTTTGCACTGCATGGCCTTCGCATAGAGGTGCTCGGTCTCACTTTTCAGCTCCCTCATATCTCCCCCAGCCTTGCACTCCATGACTACTGCATAAAGCTGCTTGATTTTATTTAGCTCTTGTTCATTCAATTCCTTTAATGTCTTTAATTCCATTTTTGTCCATCCTTTTGCTCGTTTTAAGCTAGGAAAAGAGGCCACTATTAGAATATTTGTTGTAGAAATCTCTACAACAATAATTTAAGAAAAATGGTCTTTTCTAACTAAAAAAACAAGGAGGAAAAATATGGAACAACCAGAAACCTACCAAAGACTAAGAGACTACCTGAAAGACCTAGAGAAACTGATTATGAAGGAAAAGGCACACTCCCACACTGACCTTCATGGTGCGAGGGATAGTTTCCTCAAACAATTTCCTGGGCTTAGAGATGAGCTTGCTCCCTTGAAAGAAGAGATCAAGAAAGAATATGTCCAAACTCAGGAGCGAATCAAAAGCGGAGAAAAGAGAAGAGAACTCGCCCTCGAAAGAAGGCTGGGATACAGATGGGATACCAATTATGAGCGGCTTCCAGACCTGCATACATTCCTGGAAGTCTACGATAGAAATCTCTCGCCTGAAGATACAGAGAGAGAAGAGAACAAGATAATTGATAGAGGGTCATACTATGATCATGGCGCTTACTTAGACACGGAAGATTTTCGCCACTAAAAGAGCTGAATGGGGAAGAGAAAGAGAGCGATGGAAGATGATGGAACGGTTGTAGAATCAGCAACAGCAAGAATTATATAGTGTTGTTGTTCTCTCTCAAGGATGAATCAAATTTCTCCAGAAAAAACCTTAGAAAAACTTGGTTTTTCACCCAACGAGATTAAAGTGTATCTTACATTAAATGATCACGGTTCAACGAAAGCTGGAAAAATTTCCAAGTTAGCAAAAATTGACCGCAGCAGTTGTTATAACTCTTTGAAATTATTGTTAGAAAAAGGTCTAGTGAGTTATGTTCTCGTTGGTAAAGTGAAATGGTTTCAAGCAACTGGACCAAAAAGACTGCTAGAGTATGTTAAAGAACAGGAAGAAGAAGTACAAAGTATTCTTCCAGAATTACAAGCAAGACATAAAATAGCAAAGATTGAGGGACAGGTACGCTTATTCAAAGGTATAAAAGGAGTGAAATCTATCTTTTTAGATATTATACGCACTGGAAAGGAAAATGTTGTATTTGGATCTGAAGGACAGTTTACCGAACGGATGCCGGAATTTGCCTTGCAATTTGAACGTATGAAAAAAGAGACAAGGATTAAAACCAAACTGCTCTTTCGTAAAGGTAGAAAAGAATTAGATTCGAAAACCAGTGAATATCGCTTTCTTGAAAACGTGCAGGAATCTCCGGCAGTTACTAATATATACGGAGATAAAATAGCCATCATTGTCTGGACTGATGAGCCAGAAGGGATTATCATTGAAAATGCCGCAGCTGCCAAAGCGTACCGAAGTTATTTTGAAGTGATGTGGAAAGTTGCAAAGTCTTTCTAATAATTTGTATTAAAAAAAGAAGAAAAAATAGAATAAAAATTAAACTAATTCCAAGCTCCTAAAATTGCTCCTAGTACTACAAGTACAAAAAGATAATGCCCAGCATTAAGCAAGTATAAAGACCAGGGCTTATTCTCCCAAAGTACAGAGTTAATCAAAGTAGTAGCTAGAAAACCAAGCCAAGCCAAAAAGCCTATTACTGCCCCGCCAAAAGCACTAGCCATACCTGTGAATTCTATAAAATAAGCTAAGACCACAGCAAAAATAAATGTGCTTAAAAAACTAAGAAAGTATGTGACAGCTTTAACTTTTTTCTGTGCCTTGGCCAAATCAACTTTGCTAAACCTCATAATTTTTATCCATAGCTTGCCAAATAACGGACCATACCAAAACATACCTAAAGCCATCCCCACCACAGTAGAGACTAATACTGCTAAAATATTAACCATAGATTTCACCTCTTATTTTATAGAAGCATAATTTTAGGTTTTATAAGTTTTTTCAATTTGTTTAAAACTAACTAATCACTTTTTTAAATAAGAGAAGATTCTTAACAATTATGCGGGGGTGGGAGAGCGGTCAATGAATAGAGCAGTCGCGTTAAGCGCCTGTTTGTTTCGACTTTATCCGCTACCTTGAGGGGGTAGTCCCTTAGTGGGTTCGCGTGTTCAAATCACGTCCTCCGCATATTTTTTCTTATTGAAAAGCCTGAGATTAATAATGGGCAAAGCCACTTATTGTGAAGAATCACGTCTCCCGCATTTCTTTTTTTATTTAACATTAAGATTTAATAATTATGTGTCTTAGATTTAGTAAACCTAAACTTAGAATTTTCTAAAAAGTTTACAGCTTCTGTTGTTCTAGTAGTCACAGTTTCCGTTATGTCAACTATTTCAGCTGTATTAGTCTTTGTATCATAAATCGCAAAAGAAGCAATACCGGTCTTGTGTGCAGATATTTCTCCAGGATTAACTATTAGACAATTGCCAATCTTGTCGATGTTCTTTTTATGGTCATGACCATAAAAGACAGCATCATACTCACCAGACTTAGCCATAGGCTTAGCTAAAAGAGGATAATGAGTTAGAAACAATTTTCTACCATCTACTTCTAAAAAATCAAAGGTGTCAAATCCGACAGTAAGATTACTGCCTTTGGCTAAAGCAGTTTTAGTAATAGCTACTTTATCTCCATCATTGTTGCCCCAAATAGAAATAACAGGAATTGGAGAAGAAGCTAAAACTTGAGCAATTCCATTGTTCATGAAATCTCCCAAGAAAATTATCTGTTTAACATTATGCTTCTTTATTTCTTTAAAAAATAAAATTAAATTATGAAAATTTTCATGAATATCTGAAATTACGGCAATCTTCATTTCAATCACCCATCTATCTTTGTATAAATTATGGGCTTGTCTTTAACAACCATGGAATGCTCAGCTTGTGCTACTTTAGCTCCTGTTACTTCCGCCAAAGGTGGATAAGAACGCACAATCTTAGACTGCAATAATTCTTTAAGCCCGAAAGCAGCAGCCCCTTTACCAAGATTCCTAGTTAAATCGCGATGAGTAAATGGCAGGCCTTTTCTTAATTTAACTTGATCTAATATTTTACGGGCATATGGGGAGCGAACACCTTGTTCTTTTCCTACCATAAAAACAGTAGATTGGCCTTTTTCTTTAACCAAACCATGACCTGCGGTGATAAAAGGTTCAATTGCAATCTGCCAATCTTCTTGTAGTTCTCTTTTATCTTTATTGTTAAAAGTAGGAATAGAGACCCCGCCATGAACTACATAACGATTAAGAGTGTGCCCGCAAAGATTAGTAACAGTAGTAAATCCCATAGCTTCTGCTTCTGAATATTGAGCTTCGCCCAATTGCCAAAGCTGTGTTCCTGGCTTTACGAGTTTTATAGCTGCTTTTAAAGCATTTTCCGCTGCTTTGATCAGATCTTTTTCTTGAGAATAAGCAGTAGAATTAGATGAATTAGAACTACAGATTATTGTCCGAGCATTATCTGCAATATAACCGTCAAGATGAGTGCCAATATCAACTTTAATTAAATCGCCTTCTTTAGTTATACGTCTATCATCTTCTGCGCAACAATCATGCGCCGCAACATCGTTAGTTGCAAATTGAGCCCAAGCAAGCTCTGCGCCAAGTTGTAATACTCTTTTTTCACAATAGTCCATAACTTCAAGATATGAAGTGCCAGGAAGAGATAATTTCTTTAGGCCTTCCTCACGTACTTGGGCTGCAACTTTACCAGCTTTTAATATTTTATTAAGTGTTTCTGTGTCCATTTTTTCTTGAGAGATTATTGATTACTAAAGATTATTTTCAATTCGATATTAAAATTATTAGTGTTAGGAAATTAGTCTTTATATTTTTATCTAAACTAGATAGATTATCTAAACTAAATTGAGAAAATCAATATTATAATTTAATTGTAGTGGCTAAGATGGCTAAAATCATTAAAAGGTTATCTTACCCTATTTTTAATTTTAATAATTGAGGGCTTGGAATAGTTGATTATTTTTTGGCATAATCTTTATAAATAAACACCGTTTCTGAGTATTTGGACGGCCAGAGGGGCGGGGTTCACCGGATCCCTTTTCGAACTCCGAAGTTAAGACCGCTTCCGTATCGGACTGTACTGCACTACGCGGGAAACCCGGTAAGCTGTCCACTCAACTTTTTTAAAAAAAGTTGAATCAAAAACCGAGTACAATTCTCTGAAGATTGATGAATTGAAGAGTATCTCTTTAAAAAAAATAAATTAAAAACATTAAGATAATCACTAATACTAATTTCACTCTTCCATAACTATTTTAAAGCAGAAATGTGACTTCTTTATATCATTTAAAAAGATGTAGGTGATTAAAATTAAAGCAGTGATACTATGTGCTGGATATGCTACAAGGCTCTATCCTCTTACTTTAAACACTCCAAAATCATTATTAGAAGTAGGAAATAAAGCCATCTTAGGCCATTTATTAGATAAAATTGAAAAGGTTAAAGAGATCAAAGAAGTTTTTATTATCAGTAATCATCGCTTTTTTGAACAATTCCGAGTCTGGTTAAATCACTATGAAAGTAAAAAGAAGATTAAACTTCTCAATGATGGAACACTAAGCAATGAAGATCGTTTAGGTGCAATAGGAGACTTAAACTTTGTGTTAAAAGAAGAAGATATTAAAGATGATCTTCTAGTGATTGCTGGAGACAACTTATTTGTTTTTTCATTGGAAGAATTTGTAGAGTTTTATAAAAAAAATAAAACATCGCAAGTTGCTTTCTGTGATTTAAAAAATAAAGAATTGGTTAAAAGAAAATTTGGTGTAGGGATATTAGAGAAAAACTGTGTAGTTAATTTTGAAGAAAAACCGTGGGAGCCAAAAAGTAGTTTAGCTGCAACAGCATGCTATTTATTCAAAAAAGAAGATTTATCTTTAATTGGAAGTTTAATTAGCCAAGGACAGATAGATGCACCAGGACATTTGATAAAGTGGTTAGTAGAAAATAGCAAGGTTAATGGTTTTGTCTCAGAAAAATCTTGGTATGACATTGGAAGTCATGAATCACTGAAAGAAGCTCAAGAAGATTATAGTAAGATAAAGGAGAATAACCAGCGATAAAGTCATAAAAGTGCGGGAAATAGTCTCACCATACCATAAAGGGTAGGGCTTGAACAGAGACTATTTCTTAACCCCGCACTTTGTGACATAAGTAGCCAGAGCCATTCATCTACAGGCTAAAGCCAGTGGCTTTCTGGCTACTTAATGAAAAAGATAATTGAGATTAAAATATATAACAAATACAAATGAAAATACTTGTTACAGGCGGAGCTGGATTTATTGGCAGCCATGTAGTTAAAGCTTTGCTCCAACGCGGAGATGAGGTAGTGGTTGTTGACGACCTTAATAGTTATTACGATCCGAAATTAAAAGAAAGACGATTAGCTCAATTTAAAGATAAGATTGCTTTTTACAAAGTAGATATTGCTAATCTTGACGAATTAAAAATAGTATTTAAAAAGCATAAACTCGACAAAGTTTGCCATTTAGCAGCTCAAGCCGGTGTTCGATATTCTTTAGAGAATCCTTTTGCTTATGAAAGAACTAATTGTTTAGGTACGCTGAATATACTGGAACTGATGCGAGAATTTAATGTTAAAGATTTAGTTTTTGCTTCCTCTAGCTCTGTTTATGGTGGCAATAAAAAAGTTCCTTTTTCTGTTGAAGATAGAGTAGATCTGCCGGTTTCTCTTTATGCAGCCACCAAAAAGTCAAACGAACTTTATGCCCATGTTTATCATTATTTGTATGGCTTCAATTGTTTTGGATTGCGTTTCTTTACTGTTTATGGGCCCTGGGGTAGACCAGATATGGCACTTTTTAAGTTTACAGAAGGGATTTTACAAGATAAACCAATTGAAGTATATAACCATGGCAAAATGCAAAGAGATTTTACCTATATTAGCGATATAGTAAATGGCATTATTAAATCGTTGGATAAAGTTAAAGGATATGAAATATTTAACTTAGGTAATGCTCAAACAGTAGAATTAAATTATTTCATTTCCTGTATTGAAAAAGAATTAGGCAAGATGGCAAAAAAGATATTTTTGCCAATGCAGCCAGGAGATGTACCAACCACTTCTGCAGATATTGAAAAGACTAAAAAACTTTTAAATTGGGAGCCTAAAGTAAAGATAGAAGAAGGTATCAAAGAGTTTATTAAGTGGTATTTGGAGTATAAAAAATTAGATTAAAGAATAGATAATAAAAAAAATAATTAATGAATCAAAATTATTTAAAAAATATTTTAAAAAATGAACGCTAAAATTTGTGTCTTAGGTTTAGGATATGTAGGATTGCCTTTAGCAGTAGCCCTAGCACAACATTTTCCGGTCATTGGATTTGATGTTAAAAAAGAAAGAATCGAACAATTACAAAATGGTATTGATTCTTCTGGAGAAATCTCTAAAGAGATATTAAAAGAATCATCATTAGTGTTTTCATTTGAACCATCTAAAATAAAAGAGACCAATTTTATTATTGTTTGCGTACCAACTCCAGTAGATAATTTTAACAAGCCAGATCTTTATTTTATGGAATCTGCTTCAAAACTAGTTGGAGAAAATCTTTCCAAAGATTCAATAGTGGTCTTTGAAAGTACAGTTTATCCCGGAGTTACAGAAGATGTCTGCCAGCCAATATTAGAACAGTATTCTGGATTGAAATGCGGCACAGATTTTAAGATTGGCTATAGTCCTGAAAGGATGAATCCTGGAGATAAAGAACACACCATCAAGCAGATCACTAAAATAGTTTCAGGAATGGATATAGAAAGCTTAGATATTATTGATAAAGTGTATAGTAAAGTTACTAAAACTTATCGCGCTCAAAGCATCAAGGTTGCTGAAGCTGCCAAAGTTATAGAAAATATTCAACGAGATATAAATATTGCTTTAATGAATGAATTAGCCATAATTTTTGACCGCCTAAAAATAGATACAACCTCTGTCCTTGATGCTGCGTCCACTAAATGGAACTTTCAACGTTTCCATCCCGGATTAGTAGGGGGGCACTGTATAAGCATCGACCCCTATTATTTAACTTATATTGCTGAGAACTTAGGCTATCATCCTGAAGTTATTTTAGCAGGTAGAAGAATTAATGATAATATGCACAAATTTTATGCAGAAAAAATATTGAAAAAATTGCAGCAGATAAAAAGTGATAAAAGTGATAAAGAAGCAGCAAGTAAGGGGGCAGTAAGTAAAGTAGCAATTTTAGGCTTGACGTTTAAACCAGATGTACAAGATTGTCGTAATAGTCGTGTAAAATATTTGATTAAAGAGTTGCAAGAATATAATGTTGATGTGAAAGCTTATGACCCTTATGTGAGTAAAGAAGAAACAGAAAAGAATTTTAATACTACTTATGTAGAATTGTCAGAATTATTAAATGATACTCAAAAAGTAGATTTAATAGTCTTAGTGACAGAACATAAAAAGTTACTGGATCTTTTAGCCAAAGATAATAGAGATCAAGGCCATAATATAGTAAGATTAAGCAAGATTGTTTGATAAGACATAATTAATACTAAATATAGATCAACTAAAATGAATAACAGATATTATAGTAATTGTGAAATATTTTTGAACATTAGTTCACAATTACTAATAAGCAAATGTGTAGATTAATGTTCGAATATTAGTCACATTTGCTATAACAACAAAAAGAGAGTATTAAATATATTGGAAAAATAAATGATAACTTGGTTTGAAGCAGTAATATTAGGATTGATTCAGGGCATAGCCGAATGGCTCCCTATTAGTTCTAGCGGGCATTTAGTTCTAGCTGAAAAAATAATGGGAATTAGTCAGCCTTTAGCTTTTGATGTTTATCTGCATCTTGCAAGTTTACTGGTAATTTTGATAATTTTTTGGCAGGATATTTCACGTCTAGCAATAGGAGTATTTAGGGGAGACAAGTATTTTATAAAATATTTTAGTTGGTTAGTTTTAGCGTCAATTCCTATTGGATTGGTGGGTTATTTTCTAAGAGATTTAATTGAAACCGCATTTAATAGTTTGTTTATGGTGGGACTTTCGTTGTTGTTTACTGGTTTGGTTCTTTACTTTTCAAAATATCCTCTGCAAAAAAATAAGAGATTAAGTTGGAGTTCCTCATTCTTTGCCGGAATAGCTCAAGCTATTGCTTTGCTTCCAGGAGTTTCTCGTTCAGGAATGACAATTTCTAGTGCTCTAATGCAAAGCGTGGAAAGAAAAGAAGCTGTGCGATTCTCTTTCTTGCTCTTTATTCCAGCAGTTCTCGGCGCTACTTTCTTAGAAGCATCTCATCTAGCTGAGATTGAGTCGTTTTCTTCTCTAGCAATCGCTATGGTTGTATCTTTTGTATTTGGTTATTTCTCATTAAAATGGCTGCTTAAAATTGTGCAAGAGAAGCATTTTTACCATTTCTGTTGGTATTGCTGGGGTCTTGGGTTAGTTATATTGATAGTTTCTTTAGTTTGATTTGCAGAAAATTATCTGATTATATGGCATTTACTTCCCAAAACCTTTTAAATAAAATACTACTTTTAGAGAAAATGGACCGCAAAAAAGTTATGGCTTGGTTTATTTCGTTTATTATGGTGTCTAGTGTCTTTGGTTATGTACTTAGTTTCTTAGGAGCAGATAATATAAACATCGAGCAGACAAAAGAGTATAATGGTTTTACTTTCACTAATCAAAATGGCTATTGGGTTCTAAAAAGTGGCACCCAGTCATATGTATTTCAGAATTTTCCAATAGATTTAGAACAATTAAGTTTACCAATGCCAATTTCTGATTGGAGTACTAAAGAAAAAATTTATTTGGCTTACCAACCTCAAGACAATATGTCCGTGACCCAAGAATCACAATTTATTGGAACAATATTATCTAATAGGGGGATTATTGTCCAGCAAGCCTGTACAGAAGAGCAAGACTGTCCAGACATACCAGTTATCAACTGCGAAAAGAATTCAGGTTTAATTATGCACTCTGGTAAAGAAAACCTAATAAGCAGCAAGCAAAATTGTTTAGTTTTAGAGGCAGAAAATATTGCAGAAATGCAAAAGTTAACTGAAAGAGTTGCTTATGGGTTATTGGGTATTTTAAGTTAGAAGAATTATTAGTCGTTGAATATTAATAGTAATATGGTTAATTATAGTATAATAGTAATTTAGTGTAATTTAAATTGATCAACTGAAAAATAGGATTTATTGAGGTAAATTATCATGGAAAAAGAAACTAAAAAACATGGAGAAGAGAGAAACGAAAATAAGAGTAATAACTCAGAAGTTGATGACTTAAAAATTAAAAGAGAACAGTTAGTCAATTCTGCTAAGAACTTCTTCTCTTCAGTTTTTTCCTCAGATAAAAAAGAAGATCAAACAGATGATTTAGCACAGAAAAGAAAGCAGACCATCGATTTTATGAAGAAAAATAAAAGCTGGTTAATTTATATCGCTCTTGCGGCTATTATTATCTTTGGGCTTTTTATAAGAGTACAAAATTTCTGGCTGTTGCATGATGTTAATACGAACGAATGGATTCCTACAGATTTGGACTCCCACATTTATTTGAAGTATGCCAAATTAATTAATGAATTAGGCTATCTTCCAGATACGGATATGGAACGTTTTGTTCCAGTAGGGGCGCCGACGGCAAACTATGCTTTTCCGGCATATATCATTTATTCTCTCTACAAAGTTATGCACTTCTTCAATCCAGCAGTGACTATTGAGTACGCTGATGTTATTTATCCTTTAGTTGCTTTTGCGGTGGGAATACTATTCTTTTTCCTCTTGGTTAGACAAATATTTGGCAGTAAAACTGGATTTGGAAATAGTATAGCGTTAACGGCTTCTTTTTTCTTAACCATCATTCCTGCTTATCTACAAAGAACCGTAGGAGGCAGTTCTGACCACGATGCTTTAGGCATGACATTTTTATTCCTCTCACTTTACCTATTCTTACTCGCTTGGCAAAGTTTGTCTTGGAAAAAAGCAGTGGGCTGGGGAATTGCCGCAGGGATCTCTACTGGTTTAACCGGTTTGAGCTGGGGAGCTTGGAAATTTTTAGCTTTGATTTTTGCAGTATTTGCTTTAGTTGAATTATTCCTGCAAAAAGTTAAGAAAGAACAGATTTATGTATATACTACTTGGCTGTTGTTTTCTATAATTACTATGATTGCCTGGGTGCCTTTAATCACTTTAAAGTCTTTGATTAAATCAGCTACTACTTTATTACCAATGATGGTCTTAGCTATTTTAGTTGTTTATTATTTGTTATCTAATCTTTCTTGGGGTAAAAAAGTAGAATTATGGTTTAAAGGAAAACTACCATTACCCGTAATTAGCGTTATAATCGCTGGAGTTCTTGGTGTAGTTTTATTGATGGTAGTGCTCAGTCCTGCGCAAATTAGTTTACAAATGAAAGAAGCAAAATTACTTCTTCTCAATCCAATGGGAAAAGACCGTTGGGAATTAACCGTTGCAGAGCAACATCAACCTTATTTTAAAGATATCATGGGCAATTTTGGGCCGCAGTTTGGCTTGCCCACATTTACTATTCCCGTATTTTACTATCTCTTTTTAGCAGGTTTAGTTCTTCTTGGCTATTCTATGTTAGGTAATACAGAGAAGAAAGTCAAGCCGACAATTGTTTTACTTTTATTTATTTTAGCTTTAATGGCCAGCCGCTATAGCGGTGAAGGCTCTCTAAATGGAAAGACGAATTTGTCTTTGTTCATTTACTTTGGTAGTTTTATTGCTCTAGCTGCGTTGTTTATTTATTACTATCTGCATTCGTTTAAACATGATAAAACTGCGTTTGCAGAGCTAGCCAGCTGGAAAGGAGAATATATTTTTGTTCTAATCTGGACAGTATTTATGCTTTTGGCGGCACGTGGAGCGGTGCGTTTGATTTTCATCTTTGCTCCGGTAGTGATGCTAATTGGTAGTTATACTTTGATACGCGCAGCAGAATTTGCATATCACTTAAAGAAACCAGTCTGGAAATGGTCTGCTTTAGCAGTATTGGTCATAGTTTTAATCAGTCCTTTAGCTGCACCTTTTCAAGGAGCTATTAACAATTTTACCTCAGACAGCTTGAAACAAGCTAAGTATGCTGGTCCTCCTTATGACCCTCAATGGCAGATTGCCGGCAAGTGGGTTAAAGAAAATATTGCAGAGGATGCCATTTTTGGACATTGGTGGGATTATGGTTATTGGGTGCAGAACGGGTGGGAAAGAGCTTCAGTATTAGATGGAGCAAACAAAGTAAAGTATTGGAACTACTTAATGGGGCGACATGTTCTAACTGCAGAAAATCAAACCGAGGCTTTAGAGTTTTTAATAGCCCATAAAACGACGCATTATTTAATCGTTTCAGATGAAATTGGAAAATATACGGCTTACTCTAGTATTGGTTCAGACGAAAATTATGACCGTTATGGTTGGATCAATACTTTTACAATAAATAAACAAGCCACTCAAGAAACAAGAAATGAAACGGTTTTAATGTTCCAAGGTGGACATGCTTTAGATGGTGATTTTATCTGGAAAGGAACAGTTTATCCTCGAGGAGATGCTGGTATTGGAGCAGTATTCTTGCCGATGCGAGAGAAGTTTAGAACAGAGGGTAATGAAACAATTAAGAGCGTAGAATTCCAGCAGCCTTCTGTAGCTTTGGTCTATCGCGGACAGAGAATAGATGTACCATTAGAATGCCTCTATTTCAATGGTAAAATGATTAAATTTGATAATCCGGGAATGAATGGCTGTTTTAGGATTGTGCCTCATTTGGATGGAAAAGGCCAGCCAAAAGATATGCTGGGCACTGGCTTGTTTGTATCTGAAAAAGGTATGCGAGCTTTATGGGTGAATATGTACGTCTTTGAACAGAATAATCCAGATTATCCTACTAATTACTTTAAATCCGTTTATTCAGATCAATATATTTCACAACTTGCTTGGGTAGAAGGCCGTGGTTTAATGGGTCCAATTAAAGTATGGGAAATAGAATATCCTGAAGGATTTTCAATAAGTCCAGAACTTGAAGAATTATATTTAGGTGGAAATGAGAATCTGCCGGATTATTTCTTTAAAGTGTAGAGTTTAAATAGTTAGAAATAATTCCATATGCTAATGAACTCAAAACAGAAAGATTGGTTTGGAATTGTTGCTTATGTTATTGGTATAGGAGCAATTATCTTTACAATCATTATGATTTTAATAATGGTCTTTAGATGAAACCTAAAATTCTTCTATTTTTATCATTAATTATTTCCAGTATGGCTATTTTGTACTTGTTATTAGCTAGTATTTATAGGGAGAGTTTTGTAGTTAGTGATTGGTTGGTTGTAGCTTTTGACCTTTTAGCGAAAACAGTTATTGAAGTTTATATCTTATTTTCAAAGAGAAATAAGTAATTAAAAATTAAGAAAGAATAATAAAAATGACAGACGTTACTACTGAAGAAGCTAAAGTAATAATTGCTAAACACAAAAATGATTCTAATTTTGTGATCCTAGATGTCAGAAGCCCAGAGGAATTTAAGAAGATCGGGCATTTGGAAAAAGCTATTAACATTGACATTGAAAGCCCTAATTTTCAAGAAAGAATTGCAGAACTAGATACCAATAAAACTTATTTAGTTTATTGTCGTTCTGGTGGCAGAAGTAAAGCGGCACAAGAATTAATGTGCCAGTTAGGTTTTAAAGAAGTTATCAATGTCAAAGGTTATTTGTTTGGGAATTATGATAGAAACAGTTTGAAATAATATTTGATACTCTTACAGATTAGTCAAAAAGGAAAGCGGCACCACCGGTCAAAGACCGGTGGCATGCTCGCTTCGCTCGGCCGCTTTCCTTTGGACTCCCAGAATTTTCCCCGTGACTGGTGGCATTTTTCGCCACCGATCCGAGACCGGTGGAAAATTCTGTGGATTTTAACTTCTTCCTTCCAACCACAACCACATTAAAACACCAGCTATAGAAGTAAGAAAATGGTTTGATTAAAGTATACAACCAGCCAGTATACTGCGGGAAGAGCTGGGTCAATTGAAATAGTAAAGGAATTGTAGGAGACAAGCCTTTCAGATCTTCAATTTCTAAGTATTTTTTCATAAATGAGAGATATTCACTTATGGCCCTATCTCCAGGATGATATTCAGGTTTAGCTGTACGACTTAATTTAGAAATAAAGAAAAATATACGGGCCGTTAAATTACCTTTGTTAGGAATACTCCAAATTATTCTTCCCTCCGGTTTGAGTATTCTAGTTAATTCTTTAACTACATCTTCTTGTTCATCTTTTTGAAAATGTTCGATAACATCTAAACAGAGTATAACATCAAAAGTATTATCAGCAAAACCGTTTTTTAATAGATCATCTTTGCGTACTAATTCTGAGGAATAAAAAGCATCTATACCTTTAATATCATAACCGCGGGAATGAAATTCTTCAACTAGCAAACCTTGTCCGCAGCCGGCATCAAGAATTTTAGTGTCTTTTGCTAAAGAATCTAGTAGATTAAGAATATAATGCATCTTCGCTTCAAAAGTATAGCGATAAGACCATTTCTTGTAAGTCCAACTAGGATTAATTTTCTTGAGATGTTCGCCGGAATAAAGGTGGGAGTAGTCCATTTATATCTTGAAAAATATAGAGTTTTTAAATATTGTTAAAGAATGGCAAATAATTTTAATAATAGTATTTTGATAAAAAGATAATAGAAATAATTATTCCAATAATCCAAATATAAATCAATAATAATCTTCTTTTTACTGTCTTTTCTTTAAATGAATTAAATTTAGTCCAAATTATAGAAATAGAATCTTTAAATATTAATGAAAAAGTAATTAGAAAGAAAAGATAGAGCATAGTAAATATTAATTCAATAGTACTAAATTTAGTTTTAATCAATTCTTTAATACTACTAAGAATCAAACCTAATAGAAGTAAAATAATTGCCTCTTTAATATTTATTGTTGATGTCATCACAAAGATTTATTTCTGTTGCTGATATGCTTCTTCTAAAGTGGTTATGATCTCATCCAAATATGCTTCATCTATTAGAGTAACTGAAAAACAGGGGCCATTATAAAATTTCTGAATTCCACTAGTCAGAATAGAGGGATGATAGTGTTTCATTAGTTTGGTTCCTTTTTCATATGGGAGCATAATTACTAAATGCATTTTTTTCTTCCTTAAGTTAATAAATGCAAAATTTTTATTATCCCTTAATGAGATATAATACCTTTGAGGGTTAATTTTAATATTAGCGTCTAAATTACTTATCGCAGTTTTAATTTTCTCATATATCAAAGTGATATTTGGTGCAATGTCTTCTGTATGGAAGCTTTCAGTGTAAGCTCTTTTACCATCTTCAATAGATATTGGTTCAACCAATCCAATCTCCTCAAAGTCAGGATTTAAAGTAAAAATATTCTGTTTATTTGCAGAATATTGTTTTAGAATTTCTACTTTTACTTTTTTTAGCCAGGTATCTTTATAGATATCCATAACCTCGTCAAATTCTACTTTATTCTCATCTATGATTATTAAGATGTTTTGACTATTTTCAATTGTATCTTTTAGTGACTTATATATCTCGTTCCCAAGATATTGCTTAAATTCCATTTGCAATTTCAGATTTGATGTAACCACCGAAAATAATTTTTCTATCAATTTACTTCTACTATCTGGGTTGTTAAAAAATGCTAAAAATTTGGTAATCTGTGGAAAAATATGCCCATAAAATGAATGTTTAGCAAGTTCTACTTCTACTAAATAAAACTCTGGATTATTATTATCCTTAAAATCGAAGAGAAAACCATCAGGAATAGAAGCACCAAGAGATTTAGAGTCTATTTTATTCTTGATATCGAAATAAATTGTTTTTTGACCAAAGATAGTTTTAGAGTTATTTTTTACAACTTGCTCAAATTGTTCTTCTGTTTTAAACTCAGTTTCTAAGAACCTTTTTCCTTCCATATAAATTGCAGATTTCATTGTTTAAACCACTAATAATTGTTTCATTTAATACTGCTTCCTAAACTTGTTATAAAGATTCTTTCCAAATTTTGTTCCTGTTGCAAACCGACGAAGAGCGTTATAAGCATTGTTGTTGCGTGAAACTTGATAAACCAACGTCCCAACAAGAGGTCCTAGACGATACTTCAAATGGCTTTTTTTAGCTAAAGCACGCCCTAGCTTTAAAGCTTTAACCCGTTCGTCATAAGTGAATTCTTTAGTCTCAAAAACAGGCAAACCTAATTTAGTGGTGGAGTTTTTCAAAAATTCTTCTTTAGGGATAATGAATCTAGCGCGGCCAGTCTTTTCATTTTCAACAATCCACTTATAAACATCAGTCCCTGGATAAGGCACCATATTTGAAAAATTGACATAATCAGCAGGTATACTTTTAGCAAAATTAATGGAATCCATAGCCCGAGCAAAAGTTTCTTCCTGGTGTCCAATAATAAAGTTAACAGCAAACTTTAGTCCTATATGTTTAGTCAACTCAAAAGTTGCTAAAGATTTTTCTAAGGTGATAGCTTTCTTAATGATCTTAAGCATTTCTGGATTGCCAGTTTCTAGTCCGTAAGCTACAAATTCACAACCTGCTTCTTTCATTAACCTCAGAAGCTCTTCATCAACCCTGTCTGCTCGAATACCATTTGCACAATTCCAACGGAATTTCATCCCACTTTTAATAATAAGGCGACAAGTTTCTTTGGCCCTTTCTATATCCATAGTAAAAACATCATCTACAAATTCAAAATAACGATAACCTTTGTCATACCAATGTTTGAACTCTTCTATCATATTTTCTGGGCTTCGAGGACGAAAAGCCTGGCCCATGCTAACTTTGACATCACAATAAGTACAACTATAAGGACAACCACGTGATGTTTCAAGAGGTAATCTACGATCAATATAATGAATATAACGAGGCAGTTCAAATTTATCATAAGCGGGAAAAGGTAGAAGATCTAGTTCACGGTTAAGTTTTCTAACATGGTTTGTGACTATCTCACCTTGAGGATTACGCCAAATTAAACTTTCAACTTCTTCGAGAGGAAGACCAGAACATAATTCGTATAGCGGTAATTCTCCATCCCGAACTATGGCAAAATCTGCAGAGGTTTTCTCTAAAACTTCTTTCTTAACTGTAGAAATGTGAGCCCCACCTAAAATAAGAGGTATATTAGTTGCTTTCTTAATCTCATTAACTTTATCGTAAGTGTTAATGAAATCAAAACTAAACATAGTCATACCTATTAAATCTGCTTTAAATTCTTGTGCTTTCTTCACAACATCTTCAACAGTATAACCTAACTGTAAATCAATTACGGCAGTTTCAAAACCTTTATTATCTAAATAAGCCATTAACATAGCTATCCCTAAATGTGGATTTAAAGCACTACCGTAACTTGCCGAGACATCAGTAACTACAAAAAGAATACGTTGAAACCTTCGGTTATAGGTTGTAGGAGCTAATATTTTTGTACTCTGTGACTGTTTTGGGAGATTATTCTTTTTTTTAGACATTTTTTAGACCTTCCTCTTTATCTTTCAGATGTGAATTAATAGTTAATTGAACATTGTTTTTTCTTCGCAAGTAATTTAAAGCATAAATATTGAAAATTATTTTTAAAATTACCGTAATTCCGGTAGCAAGTGGAGCTCCCATTAAACCAAACCAGCCTATAAACTGAATAATCAGTGCAGTATTTAAAATTAATGAAATAAGGAAGTCGATAATGATTATTAAAAAATACTTTGATGAAAAATTATTCTCTCCAGCCAATATTGAATTAAAGTAGGAATAGATTACCAATAAAGAGGAAGAAAGCACCAAAACCAGAGGTAGCCAAAGTGATTGATATTCTTTACCATAAAGCAATGGAACTAGCCAGTAGGTAGCGGCTAGAATTAGTAAGGAGAAAGGGATTAGTAAATAAATGATTTTCTTAAGAGAGGTACTTATTTTGTATTTATTGACAGCAGCTAAAGGTAAAACTACAACAGGAAAGACATAAGCAATAAGACGAATGATATTAGTTAATGAAGAATGAGCAGAATAGATACCAAGCTCTTGAAAATTTAGTAAGTGAGGAATCAAAATCATATCAACTTCACGAAGAAAGTAAAATCCGGCTTGAACAAGAAAAAGAGAGATAGACAAGCCTAAAAATTCTTTAAGAGCTAATTTTCGATTTGTAGGGCTAATTCTGCTAATTGTTTGAAAATTTTTATCGACTGATGATAATCTAATTAAAGAGATTATTTGCTTCATTGGCCATATGGCTGAGATTAAGAGAGCTAAAGAAAAGCTCAGAAGCATGGTATTAAATGGTAAACCAAGAAGAAAAGAAATAACAATTAAAAAAATAGCCAAAAGACGATTAACTAGAGAAAATAAAGAACACTCAAAGAACCTTTTGTAGCCACGTAAGATGGAATAGGAGAGATAAAAAAGATGATAGGTAATTAAGTATAAAACAAAGTTTAAGATCAGCCCAGGAGGAAGATAACCCTCGAAAAAAACTAATGGCAAAATAATCAATAAAGTTAGGGGTAAAGAAAAAATAGACCAATATTTTAAAGTAGAATAAATTTTGCTTGGATCTTTGACTATGGTTTGAGTTAGAGCTTCTGGAATTCCAAAGGAAGCAAATAAGAAAACAACAGTTACTAAACTCCAAAAATAAGAAAAAATCCCTAAACTATCAATCCCATAAAAACGAGCAATAAGAACTCTAGTGAGTAATATACTTAAAGAGATCAAACCATAAATAAAAAAAGTTTTTAAGAGATAGGAAGTAGTCTGACCTTTAGTTAGTTCCTGGCACTTTTTCATAACTTTAGATTTTACTTCGGTAACATTCATTTTTCTAGAAATTTAATTATTTCTTGGTGGATTGTGCAGGAAGGTTGACAATATGATTTAAACTTAAATTGCTTGGCTTCGATTAATTTTTGCCCCAACTCCTCTACGGAATTGCAATAAAGTAAAGCTGCGCTTTCTTGCGAGATGGCTTGCAGGTATTCTACCTGATGACGAGGATCTGTTCTATCTCGGTTAGGAAGAGCAATGAGTTTTCTTTTCAAACGCAGGACTTCAAAAACAGTTCCAGGACCACCATGGCTGATGACTAAATCAGCTTTTTTGTAATGGTCTTCAAGAGAATCTTGAAATGTAAAAAACTGAAAATGTTTTGGTTTGTATTCCCCGAGACCTATTTGAGCGATGACACGATTTGTGATTACTTTCCGTTCAATCAATTCGTCTATTTTTATCATTAGCTGGTCGAATTTTCCGTTTCCAACGGTAACAAAAATAGTTTTTTCTTTCTCTGTTTTTACTTTATTTTTAGAGTTAAGCTTAATTTTCATATTAAGATAACCTCCCCGCATAGATGGCTTTCGGATAAACTTCTTTCATAGTAGGCCATTGTACAAAGAACATATCCGAAACGGGATAAACTAGTTTTCCAGTCTGTGATTTATGATGCACACGCACCCAAGATTCTACGAATATAATTTTTATACCCATAATTTTAGCTAACCAAAATAAAGGAATAGCTAAAGAAGGACCGGCGCTAAGGATAGCTGTAGGACGGCTTTTAACTAATATTTTAATTAAGCTAATAGTCGCAGGTATCATTTTAAAAGCTACTTTGATTACGGAAGAATCTTCCATCAAACGAGGGTTTTTGGCACGGTAGATTTTCCCTAGAAAAGAGATTTTAGCTTCAGAAGTTTTATCATCATCTCCCAATAGGTATTCGTAATTATATCTTGGTCCGAGAAGGTTGACAACTCTGGATATCTGAGAAGTGTGCCCACCCATACCTAAATGAATGAGAAGCTTTTGTTTACTGTCTTTAGGATCATCTTTACTACTATATGTACTACCACATGTACCATCATAGGTACTATCATCTTTACTATTATCTTTACTGTCATCCTTAATATTATCTTTGCTGTCTAGCATACTAGTTTTCTGGTTTGATAATGTTTATAAAGGTTTGGAAATGGTGTAACAGTGTTTTAAATGGTCAAAAAGAAAGAGAAATTTGAGGGAGAGTTAAAAGAAGAAACTGTCAAAGTAGAGGTTTCTGCTGAGGGTAGTTCTAATAAATCTGTGATAACGGTTCAAAACAACAATGATAATTCAAACAGTAATGAGAATAGTAACAACATGGGAAGTAGTGAGAATATAAATAGATTGAATAATTTGGAAAACAAACTCACTTTTTCTGATAAACTAAAATTAAAAACAATTGAGTTTTTGAAAGATAAGTATAATTTAATGTTTTTGGTAGTGTTTATAATAGGTTTAGTTATCCGATTAAAATATTTAAATTTAGAAGTCATATGGAATGATGCCGCCGTTCATATGTGGTACGTAATAAAAATAATTAATGATCCAACGTTTGTATTTTCCTTCAATTTTATTTACGGAGATCATTTAATTTCTCATTTTGTGACAATCCCATTTTATTTAATTACAAAAAATATAGTCGCTTCTGGAAGGCTAGCTTCTATTTTAATAGGAATGGTTGGTGTGATATTAATTTATCTTTTGGGTAAAGAAATTAGTAATAAAAACACTGGTTTAATTGCTGCAGCAATTCTTTCATTTCACCCCCTCTTTTGGTTTTTAAATGTCTGGATTCTTGCTGATGCTCATATGGCTACCGCCGTAATATTTAGCTTATATTGTTTTGTTAGAATGAATAAAGAAAAAACTACTTTTTGGGGAATTATGACTGGTATTTCTTTTGTTTTAACAATGTTAGCTAAATTTCAAGCCGCACATTTTTTTATGATACTTATTATTTATTATATTTTATTTGATATTAAAAGGATGTTTAAGACTCCCTGGATATATTCTTGGGTAATTCCCTCATTATCAATATTTGCAGACTTGTTTATGATTATTATTGGGAAAAAAAGCACATTTGTGTTAAGAGCATTGAGTTTAATGATTGACTTTAGGGGAATGCCGTTTGGATTAGATACAACTAAGTTATTTCCTTGGACATTTACATGGAGTTTACTACTGTTAAGTTTATTTGGTGCTATTTTAATCATTATTTACCGGAAAAAAGAGTTTTATTTTCCTATTTTCTTCTTTCTTTTTTATTGGACTTTTTCGGAAGTAAATTTAGATCAGCCAGATGCTAGACATTTATTGTTTTTAGTGCCGATTATAATTTTAATTGCCAGTTTTTTTATTGATGAAGTTAGAAATTTCTTAAACATATTATCAAAGAAAAAAATAATTTCTTACTTTTCTTATATCTTAATGGTTTTATTAGTAATTATTATTTGTTATAATTTTTATCAAACAGGTACACAATTTATTCAATCGAAATCTTTAACTTATACCGGTTATCAGGAAGCCGGACAATGGATCAAAGAGAACGTTCCGGAGGATATACCTATTTTTGCAGGAGAATATCGATCAATAAGGTTGTTTACTGAAAGAGAGTTCGGTGGGCCAACCCCTGAATTTTATGGAGGACCTATTTTGAATTTACGTAGCCCCCGTAGATATACTGAGGAACACGAATCAGATGGTAAAAGTAATTTTGAATTAGATGTAGCAAACCTATCGAAAAACAGTGATGTTTATTTAGAAATAGATATTTGGGAATATGCCCAGCCAAAGTGGTATTGGCCTTTAAGTGAAAATAGTTTGAAGTATTTTGAGAGTTTAGGATTTAAACTAGTAAATATGATTGAAAGAGATGTAATGACTAGTGATGGATTAAAGAAAATACCAGTCATATTTATTCTAAGAAAAGATAAAGAAGTAATAAATGCAACAAAACTAATTAAATAAACTGTGTAAAATTACTATTATGGGAAAAAAAATAAGTTCCGCTATGAACCAAAAAATAGAATATTACATTTTACATAGCCCCGAGAATCTAAAAAAATGGAATAAGTCTTTGAACAAGACTAATCCTATGTCTATTCTAGAAAAACACAACAATCCACTAATAAAATTTGAAGAAAACCAAAGAAGAGCAATAATTTTAAGTATGGTCGGAAAAGTAAACGGCCAGGTTATAGCTGATGTTGGGTGTGAAGAAGGTTATAATGCCAAAAAATTAATCCAAGACTGTTCGAAAATTTATTGTATTGATATAGATGAGGATTTGCTGAACATAGCTAAAAATAAAATTAATGATCATAAAGCCGAATTTATTCAATCTGATGCGCAAGATATAAAGCTTGCAAATAATAGTGTTGATTTGGCGATCAGTTCGCATGTTTTAGAACATTTGCCTTCGCCACAGAAAGGATTTGATGAATTGGTGAGGATAACAAAACCTGGCGGAAAGATTGTAATTAATGTTCCTAATGAAGTTGTTGTTTTAAAACTTAAGAATATATTAAAGTCTTTAAAGATGGATTTTTTGTTAGGAAAGTTAAACACCGGTTTAGCTCCTGGTCACCTGCACATTTTTAATAAGAATATGCTCTTGAATATTATTGGCAATAAAGCTAGTATCAAAAAAATAAGATATAATTTCCCTTTTTACACAAACTTATTTGTGGTTTTAGAACCAGTTGGGAAGTAAAATATGATCCCTAAGAAAATAGGCACAATACAAGTAGATTTAGATGGCATATGGCCTTACTTGGAATATTATGGTTATGAATCTGATGTCAATCCAGATCTTGCTTTTGAAACCTCCATTCCAAGATTTTTAGAATTGTTTAAAAAATATGAAGTAAAAGCAACATTTTTCTTAAATGGAAAAGATGCCGAAGTTCCTGAGAAACAAAGGTTGGTTAATGAAATCATTAGTGCTGGACATGAGATTGCTAATCATACGTATTCACATAGATTAGGATTGAGAAAACTGTCAAAATTAGAGAAACTAAGAGAGATTGAAAGAGGAGAAGAAAATATAATTAAGATTACTGGCAGAAAACCTGTTGGTTTCAAAGCTCCAGGTTATGATATAGATGTTGAGACCATGGAATTATTAGCTAACCGTGGTTACATTTACGATTCTTCTATAATCTCTACACCAGTTTATCCCATAATAATGAAGCTTAATCAAATTATTTTTGGGGGAGTTAAGAGAACTCATGGACCAAAAATAAGCTGGCTATTTGGTAATAATAATATTTATCATCCTTCATCTAAGAAAGAATGGAAAAAAGGGAATTTAGACTTATTAGAGCTACCTTGTTCTGTAATACCAATATTTAAATTACCTTTTCATATGACGTTTATCACAAAATTAGGTTTTGGTTATTTTAAATTTGGATATAATTTAATTAGTATATGCAGTAATTATATAAATTACGAATTTCACGCTATGGATTTATCTGATGAGATTAGTGATAAGAGATTGCCTCGCTTGAAAAGTTTGGAGAAAAGAAAAAAACTATGTGAAAAAGTAATAAAAAAGATTTCTGAAGACTATGAAATTGTAACTTCTGAAGAACTAGCTAATAATTATTTAAGAAAAAATGGTAATTGAACAATTAACAAAGGAAGAAGAAAATAAATATAATTGCTTTATAGAAAGTAGTATTAAAACGAGTTTTGAGTATACTTTACATTGGAAAAATATATTAGAGAAAAACTTTGGTTTTAAAGGTATGCACATAATCTCTAAAGATACAGATGGGAACATTAATGGTACTTTGCCTTTATTTTTAGCAAAGAGTATTTTTGGAACAAGAATGGTTTCTACACCGTATGCTGTTTATACCGGAATATTGGCTGAAAACGAAGCTGTTAAGAAAGAGCTGCTTGCTTTTGCCTGTAATTTATCTTCAAAAGAAGAAGTTGATTTTATGGAGATTAGGGAAGAAAAAGAAAGCGATTATAATAATGGCTTTCAAATGAAGAAAAAAGTGTTTAACTTTTCATTAAATTTAACACCAAATCTTGAAGAAATTTGGAAAAAATTGCCTAAAAGCAGTGTGCGTTGGGGAATTAAGAAAGCGCAAAGTTCTAATTTAAGTTGGAGCTGTGGTCATTCTGAATTGGATTTAAATCAATTTTACAAAATGTTTTTACAAACCAGAAAAATTAGGGGGGTGCCAGCTTACCCTTATTCTTATTTTAAAGATATTATTGAACATTTTAAAGAAAAAGTTTGTATATATACTGCGTATCTATCAAATAAGCCGGTGGCTTCTATTTTTTTAATCAAACACAAAAAAGAAGTACGCTACGCTTTTGCCGGAGCAATACATAAAAAAGAAATTATGCAGCTTCAGCCTTACCACTTTTTACTTTGGGAAGCCATTAAAGATGCCTGTAAAGAAGGATTTACTAAATTCAATTTTGGCGGAGCCACTTTAGATACAAATGATGGCGGGTTGTATGAGTTCAAGAAGAAATGGGCAGATGAAATTGTAGAAATTCCTTCTTATTTTTATTTAAATAGAATAAAAGTTCTTCCAATGAATGAAAATAAGTTTATGTTTAAATTGGCCACGATAGTATGGAAAAGGCTGCCTTTGAGTTGGATAAACTTTTTAAGCCCTTTTGTGATAAAACAATTCGTCTGAATGAGGTTTAAGTAATCATAATTAGGAGTATTATTGAAATATGGAAGAATATAATATTAACATCCTAGAAGAAAAAGATAGAGATAGATATAGACAATTTTTAAAAAATTGTAAAGAGGCTCATTATGGACATAGCTTAGAGATTAGAGATTTGATAGTTAGTAACTTCAAGTTCAAACCACTCTATTTAATAGCTAAACTGAAAGAAGAAATAGTCGGAGCCTTACCTCTTTTTGAGGCCCAAAGTATTATTGAAGGAAAAAGATTAGTTTCTATCCCTTATTTTCCATTTGGTGGCGTGATTGGTGAAAGTAATGAATGTAAAAAAGCACTTTTAGAGAAAGCAAAAGAGTTATCTAAACAGGTTAAATATTTAGAGATTAGGCAAAATTATGAATTAGAGGATAGTTTAATGGAGGGATTAGTGCGCCAAGCGCCAATTACTGATTTTTTCTTAAACTTTAAGAAAACTAAAGAAGAAACTTTTAATTCACTAGATAAGAGAGTGAGGTATGACATTAGAAGAGCAGAAAAGAATAATCTTCAAGTTAAATTAGGTAATGAAAAGAAATTATTGAATGATTTTTATACAGTTTATTTACATACAAAAAAGAAACGCGGAGTACCAGCCTGGCCATATGATCTATTTAAAGAGGCATTAGTAAAATGTGATACCCTAGTTGGTATTGTTTATTTTGAAGAAAAACCAATTGCGGGAGGGTTCTTTTTTCTAGAAAAAAAACACAAAAATATTGAGTATGGGTTTGGGGGAGTTAATTATAAATATAATCCTCTTTGTCCTTATTATGCTCTGCTCTGGAAAGTTATAGAATATGGAATAGACCAAAACTATTTGAAACTAGAGTTTGGTGGAACAACAAAGGAAATAAATGATGGAGATTTATATGCTTTTAAAGAGAGATGGTGTGATGAAAAGAAGGATATACCTTACTATTTTTATGCTCAAAAAGAAGAGAATATCCCTCAGTTGAAAAGTTCATTTAAGTTATACAAGATTTATGGAAAGATTTGGAGTTTATTACCTAAATTTATCATAAAGATTATAAGTCCGATAGTGATGAGGCAGTTTAAATGACAGATTACAAATTAGAGTTGGAAAAGCACTTAGCTAATTATCTCGGATTAAAGAATGTGGTTTTATTTAGCTCCTGCAGAAATGCTTTGTATACTTTGCTTCTTAGCTTTAACTTAAAATCAGATGATGAAGTAATAATCCAAGACTTTATATGTGATAGTTTGCCTAAAGCAATTGAAAAAGCGGGTGGGAAAGTTGTTGCAGTTCCGGTAGATGAAGAAACATTTAATTTAACAGCAAAAGAAGTTAAGAAAAAAATAACGAAAAAAACTAAAGCAGTAGTCTTTGTTCACACTTATGGAAACCCTAGTGGAATTAAAGAGATAGCTGAATTATGTCAGAGACATAAGATTATTCTTATTGAGGATATCGCTCATGCTTTAGGCGCAAAATATGATGGAAAACTAGCAGGAACTTTCGGAGATTATGCGGTTTATAGTTTTACCAAACAGATGATTAACTTGGGTGGGGGGGCGCTGATTACGAACAGAGATGTTGAAAAAATCAAAATTTTGAAAGAACAATTAAATCACCCTGCATCAAAATTAATTAAATTAAAAAGATTATTTGCTTCAATGTATGAGTCTCGAGCGTTTTTTCTTTCGAAGATAATGATTGACTTAGCAAGGAAAAAAAGCAATTTAAAACAGAGTAATGAATTAGATTCTCATTATGAGTGTAGCAATTTAGAAGCCAATATTACTTTAAGACAAGTAAAAAAAATATATAATGATTTAGAGAAAAGAAAAAGCAATTATAATTTAATTAAAGAGAAAATTAAAACCCAAAAAATAGAAACAAAAGCAGAGCCAAGTCACAATTATCTAACTCGAAAATTTGAAAATAAAGAAGAGAGAGATCTATTTTTAGAAAAAAATAATCAGTTTTTTAGGCCTTGGCCAGGTGCAAAACTATCAGAGACCATTATTTTTATCCCAAATAGCCCAAAATTTAGTAAAATGAAGTTACAATCATTATTTATAGATACAGAAAGTGATAAAGTTAAAATTAACGTTAATAGCAACAATAGCTCCGAGAGTATAAATAATAATAATAATAATAATGATATTAAAACAAAAGACAATACCAAAGCAGTACTATTGGCTCTTTTTTGTACTTTGATAGTTTCTATCGCCCAAATATTATTAAAACTAGGCAGTGAAAAATTCACTTTTTCATTTAATCAAATATACAATTATCCACTGTTAATAGGCGGTTTAATTTATGTAGCTGGGGCGTTCATATTTATTAAAGCATTTAGACTAGGAGAACTATCGGTGGTTTATCCGGTGATGGCTTCTGGATATATTATAGTAACCATCTTATCAATATATTTTTTTGGAGAGATAATCACTATGCAAAAAATAATGGGGATTACTTTAATTACGATAGGAGTAGTTCTTATAGGGATAGGTGGTAAAAAATGAATTTAAAACTAGCTTTAACACTTATTTTAATTTCATCGATAGTTGGGGCTTTTAGTACACTTCTTTTTAAAATGGGAGCTTCTTATAAAATTAATTTTGAGAATAAAAAATTATTAGGGGCAGTATTCTTGTCAGGAATATCTTTTGTGATTTATATTTATGCTTTAAAACAAGCCCCTTTGACATTTATTTATCTTACAGCATCAGTAAGTTATATCTGGGTGGTAATTCTAGCAAGAACTATACTTAAAGAAGAAATAAATAGACTAAAATTAATGGGTATAGTTTTAGTTATCAGTGGAATTATATTGATACAGGTTTAATTTTTAGGGAACAGCAGATATACTTGGTTGCGATTAAACACTCCAAATATTTATAAATGAATTATTCTCTGGAGATAAGAATTAAACAAAAATAGCGATTAAAATGAAATCCAAACTCTCCATAATAATCCCTTGCTACAACGAAGAGCTCGGCATTCCAAACCTCAAGTCACATCTAGACCCAATATTAAAAGATTTATCAAAAAATTATTTTTTAGAACTTATTTTTGTTGATGATGGCAGCAAGGATAAGACTCTAGAATTGTTAAAAGATAATTTTGACAGTTCTAAAAAAGCGAAATATGAAGTTAAGTTAATCAAACATGAAGTCAATCAAAATTTAGGAGCAGCTATGCGTACTGGCTTTGCTAATGCTACAGGAGATTTTGTAATCACAATGGACAGTGACTGTACATACGACCCACAAACTATTCCAGAAATGCTCAAACTTCTGGACACTGATACAGATATGGTTATCGCTTCCCCCTATCATCCGCAAGGTGAAGTTAGGAACGTACCAAAATATAGGCTTTTATTGAGTGGAGCAATTACATCAATCTATCGTTTATTAACTGGTTCAAAGATTTATACCTATACTGCTCTATTTCGAGCATATAAAGTAAAAGTAGTGAAAGAAGTAAGTTTCAATTCTAATGATTTTTTAGCTACAGCAGAGATGTTAATAAACGCTTTAAACAAAGGTTATAAAGTGAAAGAATATCCTACTGTCTTAAATGTTAGACAATTTGGCGAGTCAAAAATTCGCTTAGCCAGGGTAATTAAGAGCCATTTTAAGTATGCTTCTAGTTTGCTGTTCCTGAAACTATTTAAAGCGAAAAATAAAGCTGCAATCTAAATGAAAGTAGCCACCATCTTAGGAACTAGACCGGAAATGGTTAAATTGTCTTCTTTAATGCCTTTATTAGAACAAGAGCCAGAAACTCAACACATAGTGATTCATACAGGACAGCATTATGATTATTCTATGGATAAAGTATTCTTTGAAGAATTGAAATTAAAAGAACCAAACTACAAATTGAATATTGGCTCACACAGCCAAGGTAAACAAACTGGTTTAATGCTAGAAAAGATAGAAGAGATTATGATCAAAGAAAAACCAGATCTAGTTCTGGTACAGGGAGATACGAATTCTACTTTAGCCGGTGCTTTAACTGCGGCTAAATTGCAGATTAAAATCATGCACATTGAAGCAGGTTGTCGCTCTTTTAATCGAGCCATGCCTGAAGAAGTTAATCGTGTTGTGGCAGATCATATAGCAGATTATTTAGTTGCGCCTGATAAAAATAGTTATAATAATCTAATAGCAGAAGGAATTGATAAAGAAAGAATTTATCTCTTAGGCAGTACGTCATTTGATGCTGTCAAACGTAATGAAAAATTAGTTGATAAAGAAAATGCGTTAGATAAATTATTAGTAACTAAAGATAATTTTGTTTTAGTTACAATCCATAGAGCCGAGAATACAAACAATATTATTGTTTTGAAGCAAATATTAAGTGCTTTAAACCAATTAGCTGAAAAGATTAATTTTGTATTCCCCATGCACCCTAGAACGAAAAAAATAATAGAAGATAATAAACTTCAGATAAATAAATCTATTAAAGTTATTGAGCCACAACCTTATCTTTCTTTTTTGGCTCTTCTTTCCAGCTGTCGTTTTTGTCTAACCGATAGTGGTGGAATTCAAGAAGAGGCTTTAGCTTTTAATGTACCTTGTTTAATCTGTAGAGAAGAAACTGAATGGATGCGTTTAGTAGAAGCGGGAAAAAACATATTAGTGGGGACACAAACCGAGAAGATAGTAGCTGAAATAAATAAATTATTAAGTGATGAAGAGTTACAAAAGATAAAAAGAATAGATTATGGTTTTGACTTAGATGTAAGTAATAAAATAATAGAGATTATTAAAAATGTAGGAGTAATAAAATGATTCACCCCACAGCAGACGTTTCTCCTCAAGCAAAAATTGGCTCTGGAGTTAGAATATGGCACCAATCACAAATACGAGAAGAAGCAGAAATTGGGGATAATTGTATAATTTCCAAGAATGTTTATGTTGATAAAGGAGTTAAGATTGGTCAAAATAGTAAGGTTCAAAATAACTGCTCTTTATATCATGGTTCGGTTTTAGAAAATGGGGTTTTTATCGGCCCGCATTGTGTTTTAACCAATGATAAAAATCCTAGAGCGATAAATGCTGATGGCTCTTTGAAAAACGATTCTGATTGGGAAGAAGGAAAAATTTTGATCAAGGAAGGAGCATCTTTAGGTGCCAGAGTTGTAATTTTACCAGGAATTACTGTTGGACAATTTGCCATGATTGGAGCAGGTGCTGTAGTTACTAAAGACGTACCTGACTTTGGACTAGTTTATGGCAATCCGGCACGATTAATGGGGTTTGTATGTAGATGTGGAAGAAAATTATCTAAACAGTCCGAGGAGAAGAGAAGTGGAGAATGGTGTGAGAAGTGTGTTGAGAAAGGAAAGTGATAAAGCAGAGATTCATTAGCTGTAATTAGTGTTTGTTTATTAGTGATTGGAAGACTTTTTGTTTTAAAGTTGGTTAATTAGTTATTTAGAACTAAGTTTAATTTAGTTTAAAAAGAGATTCTGAAGATAGCTAGTTGCGATACCATGGAGCAAAGACTACTTAATAATCAAGAATATTGGGATAATTTTTACGCTAGATATAACTTCCCTAGTTTTGAAGAATTGGGATTTACTAATATTAAAAGAACAGAATTAGATATTGTAGAACCTCCAGCAGTATTATACGGTCTGAAAAACTTAATTGATGATTTTTGGGAAGAGTATTCTGCCGTTACGTCTAGTGCTACAAGAAAGCAGAAATTTGGAGTAACAGGTACGGATAGTATTGAAAATATTAATGGAGTCTTAAAGATCAGAGCTTTTCAAATGGATCATGCTACTACTGTTTTTAGCGGAGATAGAAGAGGAGAAAAATATACTACTTTATTGACCACATCACAACGAGAATTTTTACAAACCAAACTTGCCACTTTAGGAGTTATTGGAATCACACAAGATTATGCAGGAAGATATCTTGTTGGAACAAAAGCAGGAACAAGAATTACGGGTGGTTTAAAAGAACCATTACCCATGGGCATGGTTGATCCGCATAAAATGCCCGTTGGTTTTGATCCATTTATAAGTGGTCTATTAAATGAATTAAACGAAGAGACTGGATTGTATTTGACGTCCTCTTCGGGGCAAGCCCTCAGCCTGCGGGCTGACCCTCGCTACGGCTCGGGCGAAGATTCCAACTAGTTAAGAAGTAAGACTTTAGCGTGATGAGTCCCTTGGTTCTTGACGTATTCTTTTGCTTTCTCAAGAGTGATGTTACCAACACTCATAGCAAACTTTCCTTTACTCCAAAGCTTTCGCAGAGAATAACGCCACCCTAGCTTTGGAATCAAAACAAAGAGTATTCTTGCACTAAAACTCTTCAAATCGCGTATTGCATCGACAGGTGTTTTTGTCAATGGAAGTTCAGCAATCATATGAATGTGCTCTGGCTGAACTTCAAGTTCAAGTAACTGAACTTGAGCTTTCTTAGCTGCTTCATAGAGTGCTATTGTGCAAAGATTTTTATTATTCTCACTACTAAAAACTTTGTAGCGATACTTTGTACACCACTCAAAGTGCCAGGTGCTTAGACCATTGGCGTGTTGGTGCCGAAAGTGTTTGCTATATCTCATTGAGCCTCACCTCTTTTTTTATTTTGAGGCTCATCACTTTGCTAACGCTAAAGAAAGTGATTCGTAGAATATAAAAGAATTATCCGCTTATATCCCCTACCTACAGAGGTAGAGGATTTACGCGGGTTATTTTAAGAAGCTTAGCAGAGATTAGACCCACTCATTTTTCTATCAGTATGAGTTATGGCGATTTTGCTTTAATCTCGGACTTGAAATTAAGACCAGGAGCAGAAGAATTTGTTAAAATCTCTAATGAGCATAGCGATATCGCTTTCTTATCTAGAGAAGAAATAAAACAATTGAATAAATACGAAATGAATCCAGTATTAGTTGGAAGTTTAAGTGCGAAAGGAATTTATTAAAGTATCTTAGTTCCTTAATCTTTATTAGTGTATAGAGAAATGTGTTAATTAGTGTAAAATGATAAAAATGCGTGAAACCGCCTCACCCCGCCATATTCACAGAAGCAGTGGCTTCTGGGACCCCAAAAATGCCAGGTATTTTTCAGGGAATGGTGAGGTTTCAAAAGAGGCGGTTTCTTAACTACGCATTTTTAGCATACAAAAATTTCGCCCTAAAGCTTTGCGATAGCAAAGTCACGAACAAAGTGACTTGAGGCAGGGTTTTAACCCTGCGAAATTTTTCGCATAATAACACCGTTTCAATATATTCCTTTGCTAAATTAGGCACAATCCAAAAAGTGAGTGATATATAAACAAGAGGATAATCCTCATTTTGTGTTTTACCCAAAACATAAAAACGAGGTGATTATCCATGACTGAAATATATACTAACCTTAATAACTTTACGGATTCAAAACCGCTTTTGACACTTTTTCCGGCTTCTAAGGACTACGAATTTACAGCCAAAAAAGTATTTAGGTCTAAAAAAAGAGTTATTTGTTGTGGACAAGAATGTGTCCACGATGGCTATGATTTTGTGCGCAAGAAAAGCTTTGGCAAAGCCAAAGTAGGAAAGCAAATTTGTAAGATTTGTGGTAAGCAACACCATGAGGACAAGAGCTTCTGGAAGAAGCTTCTTGGTCAGTGGCAAGAAACAATAACGTCGCTTATTCTCACCTTGCGCGATTCCCATGTTGCATGGGAAGTCGTTCAAAAAATAATGGGCTTCATCATCCCATTCGGAAAAACAAAAGCAATTAATCTCTTTAATAACACTATTGAGCAATTTGAGTATCCTCAAGATAATTTTCTCATTGTTAATTATGATGAACAACACCCTAAAAGTGGAAGAATTCAAAAATTTAGATTAACATTGCTAAATTACAAAACAAGAGTTCCTATTGCTGAGGAACTCTTTGATAATAAAAATGATGAAACCATCGAGTTTTTTCTCAGAAAACATCTTGATACTGAGAAAGAAATTGTTATTATCACTGATTGTGATCGCAGATATCCTACAATTTTTAAGAAAATCTGGGGAAGCAAAGTTATTCACCAGAAATGCTTGTTGCATCTCAACAAGCTTGTTGTCAACGACTTTGGGAAGAACGTTTCTTTACAAAATCTTCATAATATTTATCTCATGCTGAATATTTTTTATAATAGAGATAAAGAGATAAGATTTATTGAGCGTTTGCTTAGAAAATTTGAGAAAAAGATTTTCTCAAATGCCTCTGAAAAAAAAGATTGGATTAAAGAACAGAAAAATAAATTTTATGACTATCTCAAGACACTTGAAAATAAACGACGTAGTGAACATAAAAATCTTACACAGCGCTCATTACCTCAAGCTGAGAAAGTTCTTGCAGAACTTTGGCAGCAAAGAAACTTTTTTCCTAAGAATTCAAAGAAACGATTGGAAATGATTAAGTTTAATTGGAATTATTTTACAGCATTCTACCAAGTAGAAAGCTGTCCTGCAACAAATAACGCAGTTGAGAACTATTATTCAACCAGTTTAAAGACGCATAGTAAGAAACAGTTAAGAACTGATAAAGGGATTATCAATCACATGAAATTGTCTGCTTTGAAACGAATACAGAATTTTTCAACGCCAAAACAGACATTGTTGCAGATTTATGGGCTGATTAGACTTCTTGCAACTTAAATTTTGACTTTTTTCTGTCCTGATTATTTTAGTGAGAACTATGCAAAAATACCACTATTTGGCGCTGACGAGGCAGGGGTTGTCCCGACGGGATGCCGAGTAGAACATTTTGCCACAGCAAAATGTTCGTCAGCAGCCAATGAAGTGGTATTTTTTGCTTAAAAATGAGAAATCACTCACAAAGAGAACTGTGCCCTAAATTAATGCACTAAATAACGCAAAGGTCTATAATTGTTTTAGCCATAACCTAAGTGTACAAAAATATATATACTCCGAAATAATTTCTTTAATAAAATGATTAAAATACAATCGCTAATTATTATAACTATTCTAGAAATTCTTTTGGTTTCTTGCCTATCTAGTTCTAATCAAACTGCCACTGGAGAAGCTAGTAAAATACCTCTCCAATCTACATTCAAAACTACTTCTTTGGAACAGCCACCTCAAGTTGGAAAAGTAATTTCAGACTTACAAAAACAAAGAGTAAAGATTGATGATGTTAAGACCAAGCTACATACTTCTTCCAAAGATGCTCAGGACTTGAAGAAATCATTGGACAGTACAAAACAACAACTATCAACACTAGAACAAAAACTTAAAACTGCAAAGAAAGAAGAAATGGAACTTCTTCTGCATGATATAAGCCATATTAACCGAGAAGGATTGGTTCCTTTCTCTGAAAAAATGACAAATCTTCCAAATATTATTAATGATGTAATCACGCAAACACAATTGTTGAAAGCTGCTACTGAAAAAGTTCCAAAATCAACATCCATTACTCTACTACAATCAAAAATTGCAAACCTACAGAAAGATCTTAACTCTTTGAAAACCTTTCATAAAAATGGAGAATATCAACGCATTGAAGAAAATCTACAGAAAATTCGTAATGAATTTATTAGCGAATCATTAAAGATAGAAAAAAAATATCAGCTACCACAGTCTAAAGCAATAATGACTATGTTAACTGCAAACAAAGATCTTCGCCTCAAGATGCGAATGAATTTTCCTTTTAATCTTCATGATGATAAATCACTTAGTACGGAAAAAGTAGGAAACCAGCTTCAGATTTTTGTTTGCCTTGTTAAGTGGACTGCCACCGATGTAGAACCAGAAGTGGCATTATCTGATACTTATCAACAAGAATTTCAGAAGTTTAATGATTATATTCAGGAGGTATCTTATGGCAATCTGAGTGCTACCGTCACATTTAGTCCTATTGTTACGTGGTCAGGTCCGCTCCCTAGTACTGATCCACGCGAAGAAATGGAGGCCGCAGTAGAATTGTGTGATCCATTTGTTGATTTTAATAAGATAGATGGTTTTTTTATTTATCCAACCAGGGATGATGAGATTACTGGTCGTGGAAGAAGATTTACAAATGTTGTTGCAAATGAAGGAGAAATACCCTCGCTGAATGTTGTTTTTTTAAAGCGCTTTAGTGAGGGACTAATAAAACATGAAAGTGGTCATGCTTTATTTGGTATGCTCCATGCTACATCAATAAATTGTGGTAGTTCTCCATTTGAAGATTTTGGTTGCAGCATTAATGAATATGGTAACCCTTATGATGTAATGGGAAGAGGCGCAGGAAGAGGAGGACATTATAGTGCATTTTCAAAAGAATTACAAGGATGGGTAACTGCTAGAGAAATTTTAGGAGATGGAACATATGAGCTAGATGCTTTAGAAGTAAAATCAGCAGGTCCAAAGCTTCTAAAAATTCAGTTTCCGAATCCTTTATGTATTGAATATCGAAAACCACTAGGTTTGGACAACGCTATGTTTAGGGATATTTATAGTTATTTTGAGGTACCAGCATCACCACCAGAAACCGGCTGCCTTTTGATTAACTTATGCCAATATACAACCATGCTGGTAGATACAACACCTAATTCTTTTCCTGTCGCGGTAACTGTAGATCCAGAACTATATGATGATTTTGATGCATGTATTCCTATAGGAAGAGAGTTTTCTTCTGATGTTTTAGGAATCACTAGAATGTCTTTTATACAAAGTGCTGAACATAGACATGCGGCATCAGTGACAATTGATATTGATGAAAGTAGATTAAGTTGACCCGATTAATACTCATGAATTATTTAAGTTCAACGAAATATAGGAATGAGTTTGATTGTTATAAATGTATATTAATTAGCGATTTAGAACAAACTATTTTTCCAATAAAAGTATCTTAGTTCCTTAATCTTTATAAAGCAAAAATTAAGTCTTATTCTCGATGATTCCCATTGCTAAGCCCTGGCTGGGAGAAGAGGAAAAGAAGGCTGTTTTGCAGGTATTGGATTCAGGGATGCTGGCTCAAGGCAAAAAAGTTGCGGAGTTGGAGAAAGCTTTTGCTGAGTTTATAGGAGTTAAGCATGCTATCGCTACTTCCAACGGCACTACAGCTTTACATGCCGCTCTTCTGGCTCACAATATTGGAACCGGTGACGAGGTAATTACTACACCTTTTTCTTTTATAGCTACTGCTAATACTATTTCTATGTGCGGAGCTAAACCAGTATTTGTTGATATAGAAGAAGAGTCATTCAACATTGATCCGGAACTGATTGAAAAAGCCATTACCGATAAAACAAAAGCAATTATGCCCGTGCATCTTTATGGCCGAGCCGCAAATATGAATAAGATCATGGAAGTTGCCCGGAGATATAATTTAATCGTCATTGAAGATGCCTGCCAGGCTCATGGCGCAGAATATGGAATTGAGTTTACTGAAACAAATGAAACTACTAAAATTAGTGAAACTACCAAAACTAATGAAGCAAGTAAAACGAAAACACAGAAAGTAGGTTCTTTTGGCACAGGTTGTTTTTCTTTTTACCCAACGAAAAATATGACTTGTGGAGAAGGTGGGATGATTACTACCAATGACGATGCGGTTGCCGCAAAAACGCGAAAAATTATTGCTCATGGTTCTGAGAAAAGATATTATCACGATTATTTGGGATATAATTATCGTATGACAGATATTGCTGCAGCAATTGGATTGGAACAGTTGAAAAAACTGCCTGCTTTTAACGAAGCTAGGAAAAAAAACGCATTATACTTTAACGATAATTTATCCAATCAAACAAACATAATTTTACCTCAGATGGATGAAGGACATGTCTTTCATCAATATACTATTAGAGTAAAAAATAGAGATAAAGTGCTGGAACATCTAACGGCTAATGGAATACAAACTGGAGTGTTCTATCCAGTTCCAATCCATCAGCAAAAATCATTTTCAGAATACAATCAGCAATCTTTTCCAATAGCAGAGAAAATAGCTCAAGAAGCTTTGTCCATACCTGTGCATCCACAATTATCTGATGAAGATAAATATTTTATAGTAAATACGTTGAGGGAAATTAATCCATGACTATTACTAACGTTGCAGTTATCGGCTTAGGAAATATGGGCAAGCATCACGCTAGAAATTATGCTAAAATGAATAATGTTAAATTAGTAGCTGTTTGTGATTTGAATGAAGAGTTAGCTAAAAACACGGCAGAAATGTTCTCCTGTCGTTATTATACCAATTATGAAGAAATGTTGGATAAAGAGGAGATTCAAGCCGCTAGTGTAGTTGTTCCAACTAACTTTCATAAAGAAACTGCTCTAACTTGTTTAAGAAGAGGTATTAATATCCTCATAGAAAAGCCTATTGCCGGTACAGTAGAAGATGCTCAAGAAATTATTGATACAGCAAAAGAAAAAAACCTCTTGTTACAAGTTGGACATATTGAAAGATTCAATCCTGCAGTACAAAAACTAAAGGAAATAGTAAATAGTGGTAAATTGGGAGAGATTACTTCCATAATTGCTCGAAGAGTGGGGACTGTTCCAGTACAAGTTAGAGATGCTAATGTCTTAATTGATTTAGCCGTGCACGATATTGATATAATCAATTACATTTATGATGCTTATCCAGAGACCGTTTTAGGAAATATTGGCAAAGCTATAATTGAGAAAAGAGAAGATTACGCAGAGATATTTCTCAAATATGGAAAAAGGTCTGGATTTATTCAAGTTAATTGGATTACTCCTGTAAAAATAAGAAATTTGAGTGTTACTGGTAGTAAAGGATATGCCGAATTAAATTATATCACTCAAGAATTGACAATTTACGAGAGCAATTATACCAAAGAAGTGTTAGATGAGTATGGAGATACAGTCATTAAATTCGGTCTTCCTGATAAAACTCAAGTAGGTATAGAACAGATGGAACCATTATATTTAGAATTAAAAGATTTTATACGTTGTGTGCAAACAAAAAAACAGCCTTTAGTGAATGGAGAAGTTGGGTTACAGGCTTTAAAAATTGCTTTGCAAGTAATGGAAAATGATAAATGAAAGTAGGATTGTAGATTGAGCGTAGAATTATGGATAAAAAACTTCTTTTTTTAATCATCTTTAGCATAATTATTTTCGGACTTAGACTATTCAATATTAATGAAGCAATCTACGATGATGAATCTAATTTTGCTTATTCTTTAACAGTAATGGATGAATATGGGTTTAACCATAATTATTACTCACCACAACCATTAAATTTTATTTACAAGCCTTTTATTGCTTTATTTGGTTTAGAAACGTGGGTATTTAGAATCGTACCGTGGTTGTTTGGAATTATTAATACTATTTTTGTTTATATCTTTGCTAGACGGCATTGGAACAAAGATGTGGCTTTTTGGGCTAGTTTTTTGATGTTAGTTTCTTTTTATCCCACTCTCGCATCTTTACAGTTTGATGTAGAAGGAAATTTGGTGATGTTTTGTGTTATGTTGATGTTTTTCTCTTATTTGGAGTATGGAAGAGCAAAAGAGGCTAAAGATAAACGAAAACAGTTAGGATGGCAAATCCTATCTGGAATTGGACTAGGAATAGCTGTTATTAGTAAGTATAATTCGGTGTATATTGTACTTATTCTGGCTGTATACTCACTAATTAAAGAACAAGGAGGTTGGTGGGAGAAGATAAAAAAATCGTTTAATAATTTGTTTATGATTTATTTGGCGGGGTTTGTGCTGTTTTTGTCTAATTGTATTTTAGGCATAATTGCTTCGCCAAGTAGTTGGCTTGATTTCATAATAATAATTAGTTGGCAAAGTGGTTTTTCTACAGCTTATCAATCCAACTACTTTAGTTTTTTAGGTTTAATAATATATATGTTATGGTCAACATTATTATTAATGGGTTTTTATGTCCTATCTTTATTTTGGGAAATAAAAAATAAAGTTAACAATCTAGGAAAAAATAACTTAATTTTAAAATTATGGATTTCTATAGCTCTATTGTTTTATCTATTAGTGATGAGTAGTGGTTCTATAGATAGGTATTTGATGAACACGATTCCAGCTTTAGCTATTTTAGGGGGATATTTTATCAATAACATAGAATGGAAAAATAAAGAATATTTGTTTTTAGTTATGAGTACAATCGCATTTACATTCTGTTTGTTTTTAGTAAATTTATTTTCAATGAAAAGTGTAGCTCGTTTCCCTAATTTGTATTTTAACGAATTAAAAAATCTTAATTTCAATTGGTTATTTGCAATCACATCTGCTTCTGGTCCAACATTTGGAGTTAATTTTGCTACGATATTCTGGAGTTTTGCATTAGGTTTTTTATTTTTGAGTTTATATTTGTTATTCAGTAAGAAAGACGCAGGTAAATGGTTTTTTATGTTGTTTTTATCAGTCTCTTTAGCTTTTAACGTATTCTTAGTATCAGAATATATATTTCATCCAACAGGAGTCAATGTAAGCGACGTTAAATGGGAAATGATTAATTATGTTAAACACAATAAAATGAGTTATCCGATTTATACTAATGATCAAGGGATTCAATGGTATTTTGAAAATGATTATCTTTGGCAAAATAAAAGAACTATGGGTTTTGGAGATAATGAAATAGGTTCTGATACTTCCCGTATTAGTGATCGCATCAAGAATAAAAATGGTACTTTATTATTGTTACATTGGCCACCACTTCCTGAGAAAAGTCCAGCTTGGGAGGTTGTTAAGTTGTGTAATATCGATAAAAAGTTTTATTCAAAGAATGTTTTAGTGGGAGAGGTTTATAATTGTAATCAAAATAATCTTGCAGTTTCAAGTCAATAATGTAAACATGATTATTGCTTCCATAGATTACCTGAAAAAGAAAGAATGTTTCAAAAAATGTAATGATAGTACTAATTTAGTTAAAGCACTCTCTTTTTTAAAAAACAATCCTCCCGAAAAACTTGTTCTGGGTGAACATACCATTGCAGGAGGAATGCAAATGATAGTTTTTGAAGCTGAACAAGAATGGGAAGTTAAACTAAAAGGAAAAAGAGCAAGGAAATTAGAAGCCCATAGAAAATACATCGATGTCCATTATATAATTTCTGGTGAAGACAGGTGTGGCTGGAAAGAAACTGTTAATTGTATTCCGGAAGGAGAATTTAATATTAAAGAGGATTATGTCTTTTTTATTGATGAACCAGCTATTTGGAATAATATTTCGCCTGAACACGTTGCCATATTTTTTCCAGAAGATGCGCATGTTGCTTTATGTGGAAAAGGAAAAGTTAGAAAAGTTGTGATAAAAGTGCCTGTTGAAGAATGTTAGTTGATAAGAAAATGATATAGCTTACACATTTTTAATGAATGGGTGAATTACAAGCTTTAAGAGCAAATAACTAAACTATCATAAAGAGATTAAAGTATAGAGTGGTTTAAATAGTAAGTATTTATTAAAAATTAAACCTATTAATCTCGTTTTTTAAGAATAAACTGTTGTATAGAAGCGTAATTGCCATAGGGGGGCATATTATTAAAAAATTCAACAAACTTATTATTATAAACTATTTCCTTTTTCTGGTCCATTAGAGAAGGATATAATACTCGGGCTCCAAAGTAATAACTGCTTAAAAAATTGTATTTCTGTCCAAAATCAACCAGCTCAAATTTATCTTTAATAAATACTTTGAACATTGCTTTATCAAAAAAGTGATTGTGAAAAGGCTGAGGAATTGGTGTTAAACTGACAACTTCTCGAGCTTGATTTAAATTATCCCAACCATCAGTGAAAGCTTCTATCATAATAAAAAAACCACCAGGCGTGAGAACTCGCCGAATCTCTTCTAAAGATTTTTTTTGATTTTCCCAAGAATCAAGATTAATCAAACAACGCTCAGCAATAATAATATTAAAAGAATTATCTGGAAAATTTAATTTAGTGACGTCTCCTAATTTAAATTGAGAATTGTTTAGATTTCTATTTTTAGCTATTGACAACAATTCTTCAGAAAAATCTATACCTATAAGTTTGTTAGATAATTGTTTTTCAATTTGTTCTGCTAAGTAACCATTACCACACCCTATTTCTAAAATTTGTGGGCACTCATTAAAATGTATGTTTAGTCGTTTAATATTAGCTATCAATTCATTGATTTCACCATCTCTAATGAAAATATCCCTCATGGTAGATTGCTTAGAATCACCCAACTCTTCCGCTTGTTTTTGATAATGTTTTTTAACTTCTGTTTCCCATTCCATAGTTATCTTGATTAGCCAGTTCTATTTTAAATAGATTTGAATAATAGTTCCGTAAGTGTTATAAATGGCGAGTTATATATTTTTATAAAATGAGTGCGTATACTCCAATCAAAATAGGTGAGAAAAGTGTAGGATTAGATCATCCTTGCTTTGTTATTGCTGAAGCTGGTGTTAATCATGATGGTAGTATTGAAAAAGCGAAGAAATTAATTGATGTAGCAGTAGAAGCAAAAGCCGATGCCGTTAAATTTCAAACATTTAAAACGGATAAAATATTAATTAAAAGTCTTAAAAAATGCAGATATCAAAAAGTAGGGGATGGTGAAGAAGGGAGTTATGCTGACATGATTCGTCGGTTAGAGTTAAATGAAGAAATGCATCGAGAGTTGTTTGATTATGCAAACCAAAAAGGCATTATGTTTCTGAGCACTCCTTTTGATAATGAAAGTACAGATATGTTAGATAGATTGGGAGTGAATGCGTTTAAAATTGATTCTGGAAATCTAAATCACCCCCAACATCTAAAGTATATTGCATCTAAAGGTAAACCAATTATTTTATCTACGGGTATGGCTACCATTAGCGAAATTGATGAGGCAGTTAAAGCAATTTACAGTGAAGGTAATCAGCAATTAATTTTATTACATTGTACTTCTAATTATCCTCCACATCCAAGTGATGTTAATTTAAGAGCTATGAAGACATTACAATATCAATTCGATGTACCCGTGGGTTATTCAGATCATACAATTGGACTCCCAGTTACTTTAGCAGCAGCTGCTCGTGGCGCAGTGATGGTAGAAAAACATTTTACTTTAAGTCGGATGGCAAAAGGTCCAGATCATTTAGCATCATTAGAACCAAATGAACTTAAACAATTGGTTGAAGGCATTAAAATTATTGGTCAAGCTTTAGGTTCTACAAAGAAAGAACCTGTAGCCGCTGAAAAAGAAGTTGCTGATAACTTGAGAAGAAGTATTGTTTCTTTAAATAGTATCCCTCAAGGGATCAAAATCACAAAAGATATGCTGGCCGTTAAACGTCCAGGAACGGGAATACCTTCAAAATATTTAGATTTGATTGTGGGAAGAATTGCAAAACAAGATATTCCTGAAGATTCATTGATTAATTGGGATCAAATTTAGTTATTTTAAGATTAGAATTATTTCAATTGAGGATTATGTAATGAAAATATTAGTTACAGGTGGAAGCGGGTTTATAGGTAATTGTTTTATTAAATTATTACTTAAGAAATATCCTGCCTATCATGTTACAAACTTAGATAAGTTAACTTATGCTGGAAACAAAGAGAATTTAAAAGAAATAGAAGATAATACTCATTACACTTTTGTTCATGGTGATGTTTGTGATGCTCTTTTAGTAAACAAATTGATGAGGGGCGTAGATTATGTCGTTAATTTTGCAGCAGAATCTCATGTTGATCGTTCTATTATTAGTTCAGATTCTTTTGTACGAACAGGTATATTTGGTATTTATGTACTAATGGAAGCCGCCCAAAAAAATAACATCAAAAAATTTCTTCATATCTCTACGGATGAGGTTTATGGTGATATCTTGAAAGGACATTTTAAAGAAGATGATAGACTTTGTCCCAGTAGCCCCTATTCTGCTTCTAAAGCTGCTGCAGAGATGTTAGCCCATAGTTATCTTAGAACCCATGGTCTTCCCATAATCATAACTAGAAGTTCTAACAATTATGGACTTTATCAGCATCCAGAAAAATTAATTCCTTGTTTTATTACCAAATTATTGCAAGGTAAAAAAGTGCCATTACATAACCCTAAACCGGTTCGAGATTGGATACATGTCCAAGATAATTGTGAAGCTATTGATTTTGTTCTTCATAATGGGGTAATAGGAGAAATTTACAATGTTGGTGGTGACAATGAAAAAACCAACCTAGAAGTAACTAAAGTAATTCTTAATTCTTTAAATCTAGATGAAACCTATATTGAGGATGTGTCTGACCGTAAAGGGCAAGATTTACGTTATGCTCTCAATTGTGATAAACTTCATAAATTAGGGTGGAAACCACGTATTACTTTCGAAGAAGGAATCAGGGAAACAATTGAATGGTATAAACAAAATAAAAGTTGGTGGAATAAAATAAATAAAATAGTTATTGCTGGCGCAAATAGAACCGGGCATGCAGGTGTAGTTTTAAACACACTAAAAATGATAGGAGAACATTCTATTGTTGGATTTTTAGACAAGAATAGTACTGTTGATAAAGTACCCGAATATCCATTAATAGGAAGTACGGAAGATATTCCTACTCTTAATGGAGTAGAGGGAGTAGTATTAGCTATTAGTGACAATGCAGAAAGATCAAAGATATCGAAAAAGTTGAAAGAAAAAGGATTAAAGTTAGTTAGTGTGATTCATCCCAATGCTTTTATTTCTCCAGGTGTACTTTTAGGGGAGGGTGTTTTTATTGGTCCAGGTGCAATTGTAAACAGTAATGTTAAAATAGGTAATAATGTAATTATAGGGGCTGGAGCAATAATTAATCATAATGTTATCATTGAAGATAATACTTATATTGGAACAGGTACAGTAGTTGATGCTAGAGCAGTTATTCAAGAGAATGCATTTATTGTTGGGGGCGCACGTATCCCGATGGACACAATAGTTAATGGTAAATGGGGGTTATAATGAAAAAAATTAATATAGCTGCACCAAAAATTAATAACTTTTCTTTATTCTGCGATAGAGCTAAAGATGTATTTGAAAGTGGCATTTTAACTAATAATGGCAAATATCTTAAACAATTGGAGAACTCCTTATCCAATTACTTAAATGTTGAATGTATATCGGTTTGTAATGCTACTTTAGGATTAGAATTAACTTTAAAAGGTTTGGGATTAAAAGGAAATGTTATTGTTCCAAGCTTTACTTTTTGTGCAACAACCCATGCCATTATTTTAGCCGGACTTACGCCTAACTTCGTAGATATTGATATTAAAACTTTTAACCTAGATCCAATTAAAGTTGAAGAAGCAATAAATGATCAAACGTCAGCAATTCTCGGAGTTCATGTATTTGGTAATCCTTGTAATATAATCGAGTTAGAAAAAATAGCTAAGAAACATAATTTAAAATTAATATTTGATGCTGCTCATGCTTTTGGATCAACATATAATCAGAAGAAGATAGGTACTTTTGGTGATGCAGAAGTATTTAGTATGCATGCAACAAAGACTTTGATATCGGGTGAGGGGGGCATAATTTCTTCAAAAAATAAAGAGATTATTAATTACATATCTACAGCAAGGAACTTTGGAATCATCAATGAAACGGATACTGCTTTTGCAGGGACAAACGCCAAAATGGGAGAGCTTCACGCTTTAGTCGGTTTAGACAGTTTTTCTGAGGTTGAGAATGACATTAAAAAGAAAAGTGTTATCGTCGACCATTATAAACAGTTATTAAAAGAAGTGAATGGGATCTTATTCCAAGAAATTGAAGAAAATTCTACCTGTGCTTATTTTTATTTTAGCATAATTATTGATGAGAAAGAATATGGTATTAATCGTGATAAGTTAGCAGAGATATTATCTCAAAACGGTGTACAAGCAAGAAAATATTTTTATTTGCCAATCCACAAACAATCTGCATATAAAGAATACAATTCACTAGTTTTACCTAATTCAGAGATGATATCTTCCAATATTTTATGTTTACCAACGCATATACAGTTAATGCCCGACGAGATTTCTTATATTTGTGAGATCATTAAAAATGCAGGCAATGAGAAATAATAATTTAAAATTAGTAGTTAAAGCAGGTGTTAAACAGCTTCATTTATTTGAGGATCAACAGTTTTCTTGTTACGAAGCTTATTTAAATGGAGATGAAACGCCTGATGACTTTAAAAAATTAGTTAGTACAAATATGAAACTTCTTTCGGTACATTTCCCTTCTTCCATAAGTCATAAAAATAAAATCATTCCTGTTGATTTTTGCAAAGAAAGTATTATTGGACAGATATCTTTTGAAAAGTTAGAACAATTAATATATTTTTGTGACGAAAATGGTGTAGAATATATTATAATACATCTTGGTTTTTATAATAGTATCACTGAAAATCGTTATGAAATTTTAGATAGATTAGCAAAAAAGTTCAATAAATTAACGCCAAAAAAGGTTAAATTGTGTGTTGAAAATGTTCCAAACTGGGGAACTTTATCTTTCGAGTATGAACCAATAATTAGTGATGAAACTCATTTATTATATCTAAAAGAACGATGTCCAATTGGTGTGGTTTTTGATGTTGATCATTTAGCAATTAATTCTGTATTTAATTACTTCTATTCAAAATTTAAAGAAAAATATACTTCTATCAGGCAAGCACCATTAATGGAACAAGAAATTTATGAAACAACTAACAATAACCAATCATTATTTAAAGAAATAATTGAAATAAATATAGAGTCATTTTTATCTAAAATAAAACCGGATTTAATTCATGCCGTAGGTTCTGATTTTTGTAATTATAAACTAATAGGTAAATTACCATTAATTGGAGAAGCTTTACCTTTGCAATTTGAAGGTACAATTAAAAATCACTTAATTAAAGATAGATTAGACCATAAACAATGGTTATCTTTAGTATCTGGGGACACACCGATAGTGATAGAATTACATTTACGAGAGGAATACGATTATATTGAAGAAATAAAAAAATCTGCATATTTTTTAAGTAATTTAAAGTTAAATTAAAGTTTAAAAAATAAAAATAACCAGGATATTATTAATTTGTTTCTAATTTAACCTCTGGAGTAGCTATCTCTTGTAATATACCATTAGCAGTTTTAAGCTCTGGTGTGTCTCTTTCTTGTAACATCTCATCAGCAGTTTTAATTTCTTTGGCATCACATCTCTTAACAAACTGTTCGATATATTCTTTGGTTAAACCATGAGGGACAAAAGTAACATCCCATAAATTCATTTTTCTCCAATCAGCTTCAAATTCTCCGTACTTCTTGGCATCTTCATAAATCTCTGCACCGGGAATTGGTGTAAAAGCTCCTACATTAACACAATCTAATTTTAATTCTTTAATAAAATTCATAGTTTCATCTAATGTTTCTTTGGTTTCTGTAGGTGTACCAACCATAAACAAGCCTTTTACTTCAAGACCTATCTCTTTAGTTATTTTTACTCCCCATCTAATTTTTTCTAAAGTAACACCCTTTTTAAGGAAGTCTAAAATTCGTTGTGATCCTGATTCAAGGCCATAAGAAACTTGTTTACATCCAGCTTCTTTCATTCGTTTTAGCATTTCAGCATCAACATAATCGACTCTTCCTATAACTGCCCAAGTTATATCTAATTTTGAATCAATTATCGCATTACAAATTTTCATGGCCCTTTCTTTATTTACAGTGAAATGATCGTCTACGAAGAAAAAATCAACGATTCCAAAATCTTTATGGAGCCACATAATCACTTTCATGATATATTCGGCACTATGAAATCTCCACTTATTTCCAAAAACAGAACGATCACAAAAAGTACATTGATGTGGGCAACCTCTGGAAGTGATTATAGAAGTTGATGGTAATCGATGATATGTTAATTTAGATGGGCGGTACTTTTCAGCAAGATTTGGTATTAAATCATATGCCGGCAATGGTAAATCATCTAAATTTTGGATTAGTTTTCTTGGTCTAGTTTTTATTAATTTATCATCTAAGTTTAATATTAATCCATCTACCTCTTTTAAATCTCCTTCATTTTCTATGGTTTTAACTAATTCTGGTAAAGTTGTTTCTGCTTCTCCAATTATTGCTATTTTAAATTCAGGAAATCTTTCCATTGTTTCCTCTGGAACAGCAGTTACATGTGGTCCTCCCAGAATAACTTTTGCATTAGATTTATGAGCTAATTCATTTGTGAAATCTGCGGCAGGAAATATTGAAATAATCGTAGCAGCTAAACAAACATATTCTGCTTTGAATTCTAGAACTTCTTTAATTGTTTCTTCAATAGACATAAACTGCCCAGGAGCATCAATTATTTTTACTTCATAACCTTTTTCTCTCATAACTGCAGCTAAATAACATAAACCAATTGGAGGCAACTCAGCTGAAGTATATTTTGCTGATTTTCCAAGCTTTTCTTCTCTTGTTAAACTGGGGTTTACAAAAGCAACTCTAATCTTATTCATTTCATTCACCTTTTTTATTTATTATTTATTTCTTCTTCAATTTTGCTTTTTAATATTACCTCTGCCATTACAAAGTCCAAATCTTGATCAATGTCGAGAGCACTTATATTATCTATAATCACCACATGAGTAGTTATGTTTTTAAATGGTAGATTTAAAGGCATAATATCATTCCAGTTTATAAGAATATCGATTTTAGCAGCATAAACAGCCCCATTAGGCCTATATATTTTAGGCATATTTTGCCCTTGTTTATTTTTTAAATCAAAATCTTTTATTAATAACTCCGGTTTATTATTCTCGCCATCTTTTATTAATTTTTGCATCCAATAAGGAGTATAGTCAACTTCATTTACTGTATATACTACATCTGAGTTTGAATTTAATAGTTTATCGACCACTATTTTTATTTGATCTGGTTTTACAAAAGGAGTAGGTGCTTGTAGTATTACCACCACATCTGGCTTATAGCACTCGTTGTCTTCTAACCATTTAAGAGCATGTTTTATTACTGGACCAATTAAAGTTGTATCTGTAGCCAATTCTTTTGGGCGAGTGAATGGAACGTCTGCCCCACTGTTTCTGGAAATTTCTGCAATTTCTTTATCTTCTGTGGAAACAATTACCCTATCAAATACTTTGCTTTTTAGAGCGGTTTGAATAATATAGGATATCAATGGCTTTCCATTAAGCTCTTTTATATTTTTTCTCGGAACTCTTTTTGAACCTCCTCTTGCAGCAATTAAAGCTATTACTTTATTTTTGTGTGTGTCCATATTAGTTTTCAGATGGATATAATTGTTTTTATTATTTGATTTTTAGTTGTATTTATCTACTTCTTTTTGTATAATACAGTCATCATATTGCCCCAAAAAGCCGGTGAATTTGTCACCTCTTCTCTTCTCCCATCTTTTATTAAATTGAAATCGCTTAATACTTTTTCATGATCCACTGTTATATTTGCGTAAGGCGTTTCTGGATAAAAGTGGTGTTCTGCGACTTTTTCAAAATTAAATTTTTCTACTAACTTAGTTAATGTTTTAATACTAAAATAAAATAAGTGTGCCGGTGGTACAAACATGTTCCATTTTTCTTTATATAATTGTGCACTAAACGAATCCACATCAGGAGTAGCTGTAAAAAAGATGTACCCTCCTGAATTAATTAATTTTGAAACAATTTCTATTGCTTCTGCTGGATTAGTAAAGTGTTCTATGGTCCCTCTCAACATAACACAATCAAATTTTTTTCCAAAGTTTAATGTTTCTTTGGCTGAACCTTCAATAACATTTATACCTTTTTGCTGTGCTTGTTCTACTGCATCACTTCCTATTTCAACACCGTATTTTTCCCAGTCTTGACTAAAATTAGATAAGAATGAACCATCGCTACATCCAATATCTAATAATTTTCCTTTTTTAATAAATAATTCTAACCAGTTTTTATCTAGATTATACATTATTTTTCTTTGTTCAGTAAGTTTAGTTTCACTTACCCTGTACTTATAATATATTGTATAAAATTGATTTAATTCTTCTGATGTGGGTAATGGATCTATCCAAATCAAGCCGCAATTTAAACATTTAACGGCAGCGTACTTATATTTTTTTGCCCATAATTCCGTTTTGTCTTGATTACAGATAATACATTTGTTATTGCTCATTTTGAAGTATATATCCTCCTAATTATTGATGGGTTATTTTATGGATCAATAGTTTGTTTGATTTGATGTGGTTTGATTTGGTTTTATTTACTAATAAATATAAAATTCTCTTCTTTTAAAATGTTTTGATTAATCGATTTATTTTTAATGGTTATAAATTACTCTGTTTAATATATTTTTCTATTCCATCAACCACCAGAGATATATTTTCTTTGTTTAATGATTCTACACAATTATCAAGCATTACTCCCATTCCAGGAAAAGTGGAGTTGAAGACTGATGTAACAAATTTAAGTGTTTTATTTTTATCAGTTATTAAATCTAATTGACTATTGATTTGAAGCGGCAATTTTCTGATATCTCTTACTTTTGTTACTTCATCAAATAAGTTATAATAAACATCACCAAAAGTCATAACTGGTTTTTGAAGGAGAATAGCTTCCCAACCTGTAGTTCCAGTTATTGTTAAAACTAAACTACTTCTTTTTGTCAATTCCATGGAATTGGCATGAGGAGATATTAATCTAACATTAGGAAATTTTTTTATTTGTTTACGAAAGTAGAACGGTCTGCTAGAGTAACTAAAAGGATGTTCTTTCACATAAAGCATATAATCAGCAGGAATACTTCTAGAAATATTTTCAATAAGCTCTAATTGATTTACATACCATTTACCATAGTATGAAGTAGAAACTTCCGGATTTACATGTAAAGGAAAATATACATATTTTTCTCCTTTTTTAGGAAATTCAAAAGTACCAGAATAGTCAAGTAATTTTTTGGTAAGAGGCCAAGTAAATTGTCTTAAATCAGGTAATTGCTTCCTATAGGTTAATACTTTCAGATAATTAAAGTATTTTACAAATATTTTTTTAAAAGATGTTTTTCTCTTACCAACACCATCAGGTTTGAAACCTTTCTCTTGGAAACAGGTAATAAACTCTTCAGCGGTTTTTATTTCTTCTGGTGAAAGATTTCTTTTCTTCAGTTGATTATATTCTTTAACTAGTAAAGGCCATTCATTTTTTAAATTATCGTTAATTGTAAATCGGTTAGGAATTCTGGAGTTCACTATCTCTAACACCTTAATTTTATGATGTAGAAGCACCTTATAAAGAATAACTCCTGCAAAGCTGGCAACTCCATAAAAAAGAAGGTAATCTGGCTTAAATTGTTGAATACAATTTTCGTATCCACGAATGTAATATTCCATCAAATAAAGAACTTTATCAGAAGTATATTTTAATCTTTTTTTTTCGCGAGGTGCACTTATTTGCCATATATCCCAACAATTAAAGCCGTATTTTTCTTCAGATTTTCTTATGAATTCGATATCAGGTTTCAGATATTCTTTTATTAAATCATTAAAAACCATCGTATTGATATTTTCAGGTGATATTCCTTGTTTAATAAGAAATTGATCTCCCCCTTTAGAACCGCCAGAAAAATAAGATTTGGTTTGCCACCTACTTTCTAATTCTTTTGAAATACTTAATGTTAAATTTTCCGTGCCCCCATGACCATAAATGAACAATATCCTCTTATTTTTGAGTAATTCCATATTGAAATTAGTAGAGGGATAGTTAATAAATGTTATGGATTTTAGGTGCTGTCCAGAGTCGTATGACTCTGAGCAAGAGTTGTAATGCTCTTGCCATCCTTTCTAAATTATAGGCTAATATTTTCCAAGCCATTTCTTTAATTTGATTATTAACTTTCTTTGATCTGATTACTAATCCCTGATGTTTTAATAAAAACATCATTAGTTCAATGGGATTTCTACCATTGTGGTAGAAATCTTCATCAAAATGATCAAATAATATTCTTCTTAATCGACCTTTAGGTCTATTTCTGGAAGATTTTCTTATTGGACAATATAACTCACTTCATTTTTCTTCTGCTAATTCCATCAGCCAATTACAATCATACGCTTTGTCTGCAAAAATAATTTTGTTTTTGCCTATTCTTCTAATCAGTGGTTTTGCTTGCCTAACATCCGAGATATGGCTAAGTTCACAAGCAAAATCTTGAATAAGAAATGGTTTCTCCACTTGACCAAGAATCGTTAATTTAAGATAAGGTTTGTTGTCTCTTCCAATTCTTTTTTCATAATGCTTTGAAGCATGATTAGCCTCGATACCTGTGCTATCTACTGCTAATCTGTTTGCTCTTCTTTCTTGAAGAGCAAATTTGTTCAAAAAACGAACAAGTGTTAAACCTATTCTATTAAAAT
>Ga0209541_10001178_pt1 | contig 52329 bp, 53 predicted proteins | sample RifCSPlowO2_01_FD_184027 | JGI IMG/M metagenome (GOLD analysis project Ga0209541, IMG submission 184027) | Groundwater microbial communities from Rifle, Colorado - Rifle CSP2_plank lowO2_0.1 (SPAdes) (version 2) | ecosystem: Environmental > Aquatic > Deep subsurface > Groundwater | place... | reverse complement strand
AAAAAGAAAACTAAATTTGACGGTACTAAACGTCTGGTTAAAGTAGTCAACGTCATTGCCAACTAAAACCCCCGCCAATCGGCGGGGTTTTTAGTTGATTCTATTTTACTATTACTTTGAATTCTATTTTTATTTCAGGGGCTAGTTCAACTTCAACCATATGCTCACCTTGTTGTTTGATGTGTTCTCCATGCACTGCTTGCCCTGAGCTTGTCGAAGGGTCAAGGTCGATCATATCAGGTTCGACTTTAGCTCCAATGGCTTTTGATAATTCTTGAGCGATTTCTTCTTTAGTTAATGAAGCAAAAAGCTTACCCGTCTTGCTGGCTTTTTTAGTAAATTCTAAAACTAAGTCTTTAGTCTTTTCGGCGATTTCCCTAGCTTTTTCATGGGCTACCTTCATCTCAGCTTCGTTTCTCTTTTTCAGCCCCTCAGTCTCTCTTATGGTTGTTTCAGTAGCTATTTTAGCCAGCTTGTTCGCTAAAAGATAGTTCCGACCATAGCCATCAGCAACATTTTTAACATCACCTACTTTTCCGACACCCTTTATGTTTTGTAGTAATATAACTTTCATAATTGTATTAGGTTAGCATATTTATTTTATTTCAGCAATGCGAGGTGAAAGGGCAATTAGAACGTAGCTGACTTAGACAAATTCGAGGCAAAATCGAGCATTTGAATGAACCATATTGAAATATGGTGAAAGAAAAGCGGAGATTTTAACGAAGAAGTTGACTAAGAGCGTACTGCTTAATTGCCGAAGGCAATAGCAGGGCGGTCAGCAAGTTGTAAGTTATTTTAGTAATTCAATCGCCTTATCTAGCTGAGGATCTTTGCCCGGCTTACCTAACTCAAGACTTCCCTCCTCGGTATCTTTAGGAATTTCTACTTTGTAATTTGGTTCAATTCCTAAATCACTGATGGATCTGCCTTTAGGCGTCAACCATTTAGCTATAGTTACCTTAAGAGATGAACCGCCAGCATATTGTTCAAGCTCTTGAACTGAACCCTTACCAAAGCTTTTTTCTCCAACTAATTGGATATTTCTATTGTCATTTAAAGCTCCGGCAAGAATTTCTGAAGCAGAAGCCGAACCTCCGTTTATGAGAACGATAGTCGGATAAATTTTTAGAGATCCATTACCAGTGGATTTAAATTCTTCTTGCGTGCCGTCTCTGAATTTTTCCATTGTTACAATCTGATTCTTATCTAAGAACCAGCCGGCTAAATTAATTGCTGATTCCAGTAATCCTCCCGGATTATTACGGAGATCAACTATGAGTTTAGTAGCCGATGATTTTAATATTTCATTAGCCGCTTTTTCAAAATCAGGATCAACATTTTGGCTGAAGGTATATATCTGAAGATAGGCAATATTATCATCAAGGAGCTGCCATTTTACACTCGGTATTCTAATGGTTTCTCTTGTGAGTTCAAAATCTCTGGTAGCAGATTCTCCATTGCGAGATATAGTTAAAGTAACTTTTGTTCCAACTTTTCCCCGAATAAGATTAACTACTTCTTCTATGACCATATCGGTTACTATTTTACCATTTACTTTCAATATCTTGTCTCCGGCTAGAATTCCTGCTCGGTAGGCCGGAGTATCTTGCAGGGGTGCAATTACGGTGGTAACATCGTTTCTTTTCCCTATCTCTATGCCAACTCCCCCGAAAGCGCCCGATATTTCTTCTTGGAATTTTTTACTAATGACCGGTTCAAAGAATACCGTATAAGGATCTCCAACACTATTAACCATACCTTCAATTGCTCCATATAGCATTTTTTGGAGATCAATTTTATTTGTATCTACGTATTTATTATTTAAAGAGCTCCAAACTTCCCAAAATAATGCGAAATTAACTTCTTCCGGCTGACCTGAATCTTTATTGATGAGATTTTGAATGAGGGGTAAGGGTGAGTTAGCATTTTTATTGGTTGCAAACCAAAAACCACCGCCAAAACCGGCTCCAAGAGCAAGAAGTATGACGACTATTATTAGTTTTCTGCTGGTCAGACTCATATTAAATTTAGGCGGAAAAACTTTTAGCCCGCGCTTCGCCGGAGGCTCTGGCGAGGCGAGTTGAGATTCCGTGTTTTTTGAAATATCTAATTGCATCGATTATGTGCCAACGCGATTCTTTTTTAATTAAAATATCCAGAATACCAAAGCGTCCTTTTGAGTCGCGCTTATGGTAATGATAAAGTTTTGAATCCGGATAATATAAAACCCTGTATCCATTTTCCCAAAATCTTCGTGGCCAGTCAACGTCACTCATATAAAGAAACATATTTTCATCCATTGGACCCACCTTATCTATCGCCTTACGATTTACCATAAAGGCCGAACCCATCAGCCAATCTGTCGGGTGAAGTTTTGAATGGTCAATATTCTTCATGGTAAAATTATCAAGATGATTTTTACCGGCTGGCAATCGTCCTAAAAATGTACGTCTATAAATTAATGTCCAAGGTGATGGTAGTCGGAAAAATGATACTTGTGGTGTGCCATCGAAATTTAGTAATTGTGGACCTACTATCCCGACATCGTTGTTTCTGCTTAAATACTCATACATATTTTCAATAGAATTTTTTAGCGGAATAATATCAGAGTTTAAAATAAGCACGGCATCGCCATTACTATTCTTAATTCCCTCGTTAACTCCCTTGGTATAACCGATATTTTCCTTAAAGCATATTGCCCTTGCTTCCGGGAATTCAGAGATAACATTTCGTGTTTCGATGGTGCTCGATATGTCAATAACTATTATTTCTTTGGAAAAATTCAGTTGCAGTGTCATCAAAAAAGACTTTAAGCACAATCTTAATAACGGAGGATTTTTGTAGTTTATTATAATAATGGAAAGCATGCCATTGTCCATTAGCCATCAGCTATTAGCCATCAGGTTATCCTAAAAACTAATAAGCCAGAAGCTAAATTTTAAGAATTATTTCAAAATACTTTGAAATAATTCTTTGATTCCCTGAAGATTGTCGTTCTTCGGCAGAAGTACATAGATATTTCCGATGTCGGTTTGAATATGTGTTTCGTATAATAAATTTTCGGTAGTGAATACAAATTTTTTAATTTTTTCGTTGCCGGTGAATTCTCCGGATAGCTCAATTAATCCGCTAACATCCCAGATCTTAAGATCGGTTTCAATGTTACTTCTTATTGTATTGAGTATGCCTAGTGTTTTGATGGGATCTTGTAAGAGACTTAGTTCCATAACTTTGTCTTTTATGGCCATAATAACCTTTTGCTGTCTCTGGGCGCGATCAAAATCACTTGAGGAAAATCGGGAGCGGACATAATAGAGGGCAGTTTGGCTATCAAGATGATTTTTACCGGCTGGCAGTGAGAATTCATAGCCCCATTGAGTTTTTTCGCTAAATGGTTCATCTAGTTCTATATCAATTCCACCCAAATCATCAATCACCGTTTTAAAAGAGGAGAGATCTAAAACTACGACGTTATCTATATATATTCCGGTAATTCGAGAGATTAATTTTTTAGTAAAACCTAGTCCACTTTTTCTTAGCACTCCGGTTTCATAGGCTTCGTTTATCTTACTTTTTTTAGTGCCATATATTCGTACGTAAAGATCGCGAGGAATAGATACTAAAGATATTTTTTTAGTTTTATTATCGTAGCTTAAAATCATTATCGTGTCGGTTAACCAGGCTCCTACTTCTTCAGGATGTTCGTCTTCTTCTCCGCGAATGCCAAGTATTAAAATATCCCAACGGCCGTCATCGGATTTGGGCATTACGTAATCCGGATCGTCATCTATTGTCGGTTCCTTTACGGTATTTGAGGCGAAAAGGTTGGCAACTTTGTTCCAGATGGTGCCTTTGCTATCTTCGTTGGTAATGTTTATCTCGTTAGAGCCAATGCCGTATTTAGATGCACTATAAATTAAACTTGAAGCGATTAGAACAAAAAACAGAACGCCCAGATAGCGCTTTTTATTATTCTGTGGTATCTGGTTCAAACTCGGTTGATGGTCTATCATGAAATCTAGTTTCTTACCCAGCCTGGTTTTATAAGCTATAATTATACATGAATTTTAAGTTTATGTAAACCCGAATATTCTTAATCCAAGATAAGATAAGCCGGTCAGAATGAATCCGATTACTATTATCTGTAGTAATCGCCACATGTATTCTGATGATTGTTTTGGGCTTTTTTCGTGAACATCAACTAGCATCAACTTCCTTATGGGTCCTGCGCCTATTTTAGCATGCCTTATTATCATGTTTCTTCGCCTGATCATTCTAGGTAGGAGCCTTAAGAGTCTTTCCCATTCTAACAATACACCTTGCTCAAAAAGTCCGGCGTAGCCCTGAACATTAATTTCCCTAATTACTATTGACGGCAGGTCTATTAAAATATTACTTATGTAGTCATTTTTAATTATAGTGAGGCGAGTGTTCGACCAGTCGAGACGACGTTTAGCAATTGGAATTCTCCGTCTTGTTTTTCGACGCTGGACATAATCAGCCAAAAAATATGTATTTACGGCACCTTTAGTTGTTGAACGATCATGCCATGCAATTACTGTAGGAGCATAAACTTGCTTATATCCAAAAAGTGTCATACGCCATGCTAAATCAAGATCGTCTCCGTACCAAAAATAATCATGATCCCAGATCCAACCATCGATACGGCAACCTTCTAGAGCTTTACGCTTAAAAAAAGGAATCGCCCCCTCTACGCCGAAGATAACTTTTTGTTCAGAGGCAATATCTCCATCGGGTTTACCGTGGCCAATATTGACTACTTTGCGTTCACGCGTCATAGCAAAACCACAGGTATCTATGATCGTATTATTTTTATACGATCCTTCAGTAAGTTGGGCATAATCATATTGATATACCTTCGCCTGGATTGCGTCAATTTCAGGATCGGTTTCACATACTGCAATAGCTTGTTCAACGAAGTGCGGATCTATCATTACATCAACTGAAACACATAAGACGTATTTACCATTTGAATGTTTCAGTAATTCTTCTTGCCCGGGCCACATGCCAAAGTTAAATTTTGATTCTATAAAATTAAATCTTGCAAATCCTAAATCCGAAATCCTAAATCCGAAATCTCGAATAACACCTTTTGTTTTATCCGTTGAACCATTATCCAGGATATTAAATTCAATAAATTCTTTCGGATAAGTTTGCGCCAAAATGCCATCTAAGCAATGGCGAATATATTTCTCTCCATTTAAAACTACGAGATTGATTGTGGTTAAAGGAGTTGACATAGTATGTAAAATATTATAGCATAATATCAGTTTTTTCTCAATGAGAAGGCAATATCATGTCTAACAAAGTTATTGATGATTTGCATGGATTTCTTGGGCGTAGGCATATGGAAAGAATTAATAATGAATATGAGGATGTTCATAAAGCGAAGTCAGTCGAACCGGAAAAGGTCAATCCGCGTTTTGTAGAAATTGTAAGATTTTTCTTAGATGTTCCGCCAAGTTTTACGCGACCCAGCGGTGCGATTGTCGGATTTCTTAGTAATAAGCCTCATAAGCTTAGTTTACGTGTAATCAATGACCTGCTTCAATACATGTTGTCCATGCATATGATTGAAGTCGGCGGTAAGGTTATTGAAAAAAGCTCTCTGGGTAATCTGCCATTGAGATTGTTGCCGAATTTTAGACATGGCAAATCCTCTGTTCAGTAAATAGCCATCCCGACTTAGTCGGGATTTTTCCAGATAGTAGAAGTTCGAGTTGCCCCGACATAAAGTCGGGGCTTAATTTTTAATATCTCGAACTTTCACTACCTAGTTTGTCACTTAAAATTAAAGCAATTGTAGTAACAAAAAGTAGAAACGCTCTCTCGTCGAAAAGAGCTACATCGGTTAAAGAATATATCAAAACCCAAGGAACGAATAATAAGGTAGTTCCAAAATATGTGACAAGTAAAGAATCTTTTTCTAAAATAAAATTATAATAAGATTTTTTAAATATCAACCACAAGAACCAAAGCGTGATAATTAAGGCTAAAATCCCCATTTCAGCGGCAATATGCAGATAGATATTATGAGCCGATGAGCCTGCTCTAGCCAAGAATACTCTCTGATTGAGGATTACTGGAAAATTACCTATTCCAACACCCAGTAATGGCCGTTCTTTTATTGATTCGAGACTGGCTTTCCAAATTTCTATACGCTGACTATTAGATGTTTCTCCGAAATCAATGATAGATTTAATCCTTTCGCTAAATAAACCCCAATCCCCCTTTGATAATAAAAATTGAGGCGAGACAAAAATCGGATATGCCACGGAAAAAAGCAAAAAGAAAACGAGCATATACAGAGAGATATACTTAAAAATATTTTTATAATAATCAAGGATTCTTGTTTTTGCCATCCAATATATTATTCCAAAAATGATAAGCACTACTCCGACGCTTGCCGCCCATATTCCCCGCGTTCCGCTCAAAATTGCTATCAGAAACATCGCCGGAATCCACAAGACTGATATCTTAGCCCTCGTTCTTATCATTGTTTTTAAACTCTTAATGCTTAATTTGTAATTCGTAATTTTCAACAAAGATATTGCAAAAAGTGCCGGTAATCCCAATAAAACAAACTGAGGAAAAGAATGCGAGTCGGGGAATAAAGAAAAAACTCTAAGTGAAAGCTGATTTCCGTAATAAGCAAACCAGGTATTGCCTAAACGCACCGCAATTTCTGACCAAAGCGCACCGAATTGCCTCATTTGAATCCCCTCCCCCCAGATTCTCATAAATTGATAGATATCAATAAAATACGTCGAGGCCACCTGAATAAAACCTACAACTGTAACAATAATCGTCGGAATAGCAATATTCTTTACTATTCTAGGAGCTAAGCTCCTAGAATTCTGAACAAGAAAGTAGATAACCATTCCGACCATACTGAGATTTATAAAGTAAATTATTCTGGTTATTGCCGAGGCTTTATCAATGGCCGGAATAACAGAGAGAACGGCTAAGATAAATAATATCAGCAATAGTTTGGTGTATTTAGAATATTCGCGGATATTATAGAAATGTTTTAAGCCAGTAACATGAGCCAGTTTAAGAAAAAGTATTATCGAAAGAATTCGCCAAGTATTAAAATTATCAAAATCGGTCGTAATCGGAATGGCAATGAAGAATGGAATCGAGCGCACAAAAAATACCGTTACATCCTCAATCGGAGCTACTATAAAATATATTGCCAATCCAACTGCCAAAAATATCGAAGCCTCTCGTGGCAAAAGACCGGTTATAATTAGGCCGAAGAAAATAATCTCTACTATAAAAATTTTATTTAGCCAACTAATTTTTGACATTTTCAAAAAATTATTCATTTTGCGAAATTTCCCACAACCTATTCGCTACAGATGTGGTCGCATATTGTATAGGATTACCAGTAATATCTTCGAAATTATTAGCATTACACGCTATTAAGTAAAATATAGGTTTTTCAATTCCTTTACTTATTGCGTACTCTTTAGCTTTTTTTATGTCTTGTTGTATCTTCCTTAACTTCACTAGGGGTGTTGGACGTTCATCGTCACTAAATTGTTGTTTGTACTTCAAATCAACATATGCATACGTACCTGTCGAAAATTCTTTTTCAAGACTATCCACATCACTTTCACTATAAACGCCATCTTTTAAAAATGGCGAGGTTGATTTGGATTGAAAAATGACCGTAGTTCCATTGTGAGTTTCTGTCCAAAAATCTATTGCATAGTGGGCATCCTCTTTGGGTTCGCCGGGCGTTACTTTTTTAAAATCTTTTTTTAACAATTTTAGAACTCCAAGCTCTTGTCGTAATCCTCTCTCCGTGCCCCACCATTCTTTCTTAAATTCAAGCTTGTCCATAGTGTTTCTAAGGATAGAAAAAAGTGTTCCTAAATATTCGGAATCTGCCTCATTTTGTAAAACATGCCACTGAATAAGAGCCCTACTCTCGGTCATGTCCTCTCTTAGGGCTTCTTGCTTTTTTATTTCTTCGTCAGTTAATTGAGGAGCGCCGATCATAACATCATGTTCTTTATACTTAACTGTTAATTGAGATAGATATATCGTCCGCACGGCATCAATTAAAGCGTTAAACTCAGGCACATAATCTTTAAGCGATGGATTTTTCTCAAATTCTTTACGCAGATTATCCAGTTCATCTATCGGGATTTGCTTCATTGCCTTATTGAAGCTCATCTCTTTCTTCAGCCTTTTTTTTGGTTTTTAACTGATTGTTGTTGAGTCGTCGGATCTATTCCCAATTCTTTGATTCTTTCGTCTAAGTCTTTCTGAAATAGTTCGCGAAATTTGCTTATAGCATTTTGTATGTGCTCGACTATATTTTTTTCTAAAAATTCAAGCCGCTCTTTATCAGAGTTAAATTCTTTGGCTTGTAAATTTGGTTCTATTTTTTCTGTCATAATTATCTAGACTAGTTCATTAAAAAATTTTCCCGCGAAATTTTTCCAATTATATTTCTTCACAAATTCAGGACCATTATTTTTTATATTTTCTGTTTTATGTTCATCGCCCATCGCTTGCCTGATTGCTTCTGCAATATCGTCCACACTTCCACTTTTCGCATAGAATGCGAAGTCTCCAAACAACTCATGACCCAATTCATTATCCATAATTATCGGCGGAACTCCAAATGACAAGGCCTCCATTGGCGGTAACCCAAAAGCTTCTCGATCGGAAACATATATCAAAGCTTTTGCTCCGGCATATAAACCGGATAATTCTTCATCTTTGACATAATCTTTGTGGATAACAGCATCTCTCGCTAGTTGCTCATTTACTTGAGCAATAAGCGGTTCAATTATTGGCGTTTCATATTTATCAGGTCCGACTGCGATTAATCTTAATTTTGGCATTCTAATATCCTCGAGAATATTAGAATATTCGGTAATGAGTTTTTTGAATGCCAATATAGTTTCTTCAAGATGTCTTCTCGGAAATGCCTGTCCGACAAAAAGAAGATAATCACCTTCTTTTTGTCGGAGTTCCGTTATAGCCCTATCAGAGACTGAATTGATATCAATCCCTAGATAATTTATAAAAATTCTATCTGGACGAATGCCGTATAACTGAGAAATATTTTTTTTGGATGTTTCCGATATCGCCAGAATTTTTGTTGCAAATTTTCCTGTCCACCAGCAGAAAATACTGTAAGCTAGGCGATAGCGGAAAGGTAATCTGCCTTCTCTTGTCTCATAATATATATCTTCCGTGAGTATCACTAAAGATTTACCGAAAGCAATAATCGGCAGCATATAATTAGTCCAGAACATCCAATCAAGTCGTTCGAACCACAACCTCATAGGCAGAAGGGCAAAATAATAAATAGGGAAAAGACGATTTTTAAAGAACGGTACGGGGGTTATTTTTTTCTCGAAGATAGGAGCATCAAGAAATGAAAAATCAGGAACAGTATCCTTAAAATATAAAATAAAACGAAAATTTTTCTCCAATTCCTGATGCTGGGAGATTTCTTCGAGGAGTTTCATTATCATCCTCCCTACGCCCCACATCGGATTTTTTCCTTCAATAGACTCACATTCAATACCTATCCGTAGCATGTAATATGTAGCATGTAATATGTAATATGGGATTTAAAACCATAACACTTAATACACAATACTTTATACGATTTTGCCCATTTTATTTCTATAAAAATCAAAAACCCCTGATAATATTGCCAAGGATTCTCTTTGTTTGTACATAAACATTATTTTCCAGAGCTGTTTTTTTATTATCCAGAAACTCCACGGCCAAACAAGAATTTTAATATACCATGATCCGTTTTTCCAATTGAAGTACAAAGCATTTCGGTAATGGTATCTCAATAGCAGTGGTGCACCAAGTTTCTTATTTGTTTTAGAAACTTGGTGATGCCAAACTTTCGGCTCATCTATAAAATTTATGGAGATGTTAGCCCTGCTAGTTCTTAAGCTAAAATCGGCATCCTCAAAATATAAGAAATATTTTTCATCAAGAAAACCGATTTTATCAAAAACATTCCCATTAATTGCTATTGCCCCTCCGATAGCATAGTAATTTCTGTTACGTCTTAAATACTCAGAATATGGAGGATTATAGCCATGCTTTAACGTTGGTTTTAGCCACTCCACCCATCCATAATAGGCAGTACGACCATCTTCGATAAGGGGTATGCCGACAATACCCCCTAGACCCTCTAATTTGACCTTTAGAGCACTTAGAAAGCCGTTTTCTACCCAAGTATCATTATTGAGTAAAACCACCCAATTTGACCCGTCAGCTGGTGAATTTAGAGCTTTTTTGATACCTGTATTGTTACCACCCGAAAACCCCAAATTCTCCTTGTTCCTTATAAATAGTATATTATTTCCGCCAGGGTTTTTTGCGCCAGCCAGAGGCTGGTCAGCCTCTGGCTGAGATCCGCCTAAGGCGGAAAAATCTGTCTCCTCTGAAGCATTATCCACAATGATAATTGAGAAATTTTGGTCAGTTTGTGTTTTGAGTGATTCAAGCAGTTTTATCGTATCGCTTGAACCGTTATAGTTGATTGTAATTATAGAAAGTTTCATTTTATATAAACGTCCCGATTTCTACAAATCTATCGGATTTGCTTAGAAATCGAGGATCCTCGATTCGTTTTAAGCGAATCGGGACATTATTTGATTCTACTTAAAAAAAGTGACCGATTCAATCGGTCTAGAAAGTTATTTTTTTATTTTCTCATGTTGTTTACGACGCAAATCTTTGTAAGCTCTTACTAGTCTGGAAATTGCTTCTCTATCATTAGCTTCGACGAGTAAACCGAGCTCACCAAAATCAGAATAGTCACGTCCGTCTTCTCGATAATCCATAACCTCGAAAAATGCTAACGTTTTATTTTCTGTTTTTACATAAACTCTGCATCTGAACATCTACAACTCCAAGAAACTTAACTTTTGAACCAAGTTTAGCATATGGGATTTGAATAGTCCAGTTGAAAATTTTTGCGTTAATTTTTGAATCTCAGTCGGTTTATAATTATTATAATTTTCATTTAATCTACGAATTCCATCAGCTAAGCCTTCCGGTATCGGATCATCGAAGAATTCACCCGTAACACCTTCGATAATAGTCTCAACTGCCCCACCTTTGCGTAAGGCCAATACGGGTTTTCCACATAACATTGCTTCGATAGGCGTGATTCCAAAATCTTCTTCTTGCGGCATAATAAATGCTTTGCAGTTTTGGTAATAATAAGGAAGCTCTTCATCCGGAATAAAACCTACTAGCTTAATAGATTTATGATTTACGATTTTGGATTTAAGGTTTTTATATTCCGGACCAGTGCCAATAATCAAAAGCGGAAGATCTAATTTATTGAAAGCCTCGATGGCGATATCTATATTCTTGTGAGGAAAAAGTCGAGAAACAATCAGGTAGTAATCAGTATTAGGTATTAAGTATTTAGTATTACGATTTAATCCATCATCCCCAATACTTGATACCGGATACTTAATACTAGCTGGCGGATATATTACCCTTGCATCTCTTCTGTAGTATTTCTTAATACGCTCCCGAACATGCTCCGATATTGCCACAAATTCATCTACCCTATCTGAAGCTTGTCGATCCCAAATACGGAGGAGGTGTTGGGATAGAGCGTAGAGCTTGGGATGTGAAGAATGGTTTGATGAGTGCAAATCCCATAGTTGACGGGTGGGGCTATAGCAATAACAAATATGTTTGGTTTTTGGTTTGAGAACCAAGCCCTTTGAAAATATGGCCGAAGAAGAAATAACTAAATCAAAATCAGATAAATCAAAGGATTCTATCGCGGTAGGCATTAAAAAGAAAAAATATTTGTAGATTCTAGATATGCGAGGGATTTTTTGGAGAAAGCTTGGTTTGATTTCAATATTTGGGAAATATTCTGATGTAAATTTTTTATTTTGAAAAAGCGTATATATCGGCGCATCGGGAAACAATTCATGCAATTCTAAAAGCACGCGTTCAGCACCGCTTAAATTTACTAACCAATCATGGACTAATGCGATTTTCATCATTGGAAAGGGTTTTATTTTTTCTCATCCAACACGCTCCATTAACAAATACTTCGATAATTTATCATTTTCTCTGACCAATTGGGACAACCCTGGTCCGGCCATGCGGAACCCGGCTAATCGCCTGCCGTTCCGGACCATCCCAATTAGGTTCCCAGGAAAATATCAAAATTATCTCGTATTTGTAATAAAGGAGCTGAAAGGATTCGAAATTAATTAAACTCTTTCCCATAAAATAGCACGGTTGTTAAAATTAAACTCTTGACTTTTATTAAAAATAGTGATATAATTAAAGTATCCTAGATATCCAGCAATTCAGCTGGATAAGCGAAGGGAGAGTAAATATGACATCGCCAGTTATTGTCTTGAACGAGGCGAGGAGACTCCAGCTCGCCAAAAAACTGGAAGAGTATCGGGGGAGGCTAAATAGTTTGCGTGCTCCAGAAGTGCAGATGGACACCATCTGCAAAATCACGGTACTGGAACGCCTTCTTCGTGACGGTCTGGTCAACACCTGGGAATTATCGAGGGAGATGGCAACGAACTACGGTTTAGGTTTTGATGCCCACTGTTTCACGAACGCTTGTGGAGTCATCGAGGACTACTGCAAGACGGGAGGGACGACAATTTCAGGCGGAACCGGACTTTCCTAAGTCGTCGGCTCACCGACAGGCCCGCCTAACCCGCGGGCCTCGTTTTTTTTATAAATACAAACAAGGAGTATAAATCCGATTAGCGTTTAGCCACCACATTCCTCTTATAAACATCAAGATTTTCTAATACTATTCCTGTCCCACGCGCGACGCAAAAGAGCGGATCGTCGGCGATGTTTGAAGGTACACCGGTAATGCGAGTAATGAGGGTAGAAATATTTTTCAGTAATGCTCCTCCGCCGGATATAGTTATTCCCTTGTCCATAATATCGGCACAAAGTTCTGGCGGTGTTACTTCAAGAACATTCTTAACAATTTGAACAATTTCGCGCAGTTGTTCCGATAACGCTTCGGTTATCTCATTTGAGCTGATTTCAATTGTTCTTGGATAGCCGGTTGCTAAATCACGCCCTTTAATATTTATTTTTTCTTCTTCCGGCTGTTTTATGGCACTGCCGATAGATATTTTGATTTGTTCGGCTGTTATTTCTCCTATGGCAAGGCCGTGTTTTTTCTTGATATGTTCTACAATCGCCTGATCGAGTTTATTACCGCCGATTCTGATTGAATTCCAACTTACAATTCCACCCAGAGATATAACAGCAAGTTCGGTTGTTCCTCCACCGATATTTAATATCATATTACCGGTCGGACTATTGATTGGAATTTTTGCCCCGATGGCGGCTAGTACGGGTTCTTTCACTAAGTAGACTGCTTTTGCGCCAGCATTAAGAGTAGATTCGATAACTGCTCTTTTTTCGGTTGATGTAATGCCTGCCGGAACTGATATAAGAACTTCCGGTTTAAAAAAACTCATAAGACCGGCTGCTTTTTTAATAAAATATCTTATCATAGCCCCCGTAACTCTATAGTCAGCTATTGCCCCATCGACAAGAGGCCGGCAGACAATGATACTATCCGGAGCTCTGCCTATCATCTCTTTAGCAAGACTGCCTACGGCTAGAAGCTTATTGTCTAAAACCGAAATCGCAACCACCGAGGGTTCATTTATAACAATCCCTTTTTTAGGAATAAATACTACTGTATTAGTTGTGCCGAGATCTAAACCAATTTTTGTCATAAGCACTTCGCTAAATTTAAAATTAAAAAATCAAAATTTAAAATTACAATGTAAAATCTTAAAATTTCAGAATTATTTTTAATTTTAATCTGTCATTTTGTATTTTGATATTTACATTTTACACTCTACGAATATCTGCCCCTATTTTTTGTAGCCGTTCCTCTATTTTTTCATACCCCCGGTCTATCTGATAAATATTATTTACTACGGAGCTACCTTTGGAACATAGAGCGGCTATTATATAAGCCATCCCAGCTCGCAAATCAGGGCTTTCGATTTCGCGACCTTTTAATTTTGTAGGACCTTTAATTTCAATGCGATGGGGATCTAAACTTAAGATACTTGCGCCCATTCTTTTTAATTCATCGGTCCAATTTAAGCGTCCTTCATAAATAGTTTCGTGGACAAGAGCTTGTCCCTCTGCTTGTGTTAATAACACACAGAGGGGCGCTTGTAAATCTGTAGGGAAACCAGGATATTCTCTTGTCTTAATATTTACTGATTTTAAGGAGGCCGAGGGTAAAATTTCTACTGAGTTTTTATTAGTTTTAATTTTAACATTAGCTTTACTAAGTAAACTCCATAAAGAATCTAAATGCTCGGGGTTGCACTTTGTTATTTTCAAATGACTTTTTGTCGCAGCTGCCAGTATCGCCAAGCTTCCGGCCTCAATTCTATCGGGAATAGTCTCATAAACTCCTCCTTTCAGATGTTTTACTCCCTTAATTCTGATATTAGGAGTACCAGCACCGATTATTTGAGCTCCTTGGCTATTAAGAAAGTTTGCTAAGCTTTCCACTTCCGGCTCACAGGCGCAATTTTTCAGAAATGTCTCCCCTTCAATTAAAGAAGCGGTCATTAACAATGTCTCGGTGCCGGTTACGCTGATGTTGGGAAAAATAAATTTTGAACCTCTTAATTTGTGGGCGGTTATCTCGTACAAACCGTTCTTATAAGATACTTTTGCGCCAAAAGCCTTGTACCCGTCAATAAAAACATCTATTGGCCTCTCTCCGATAACACAACCCCCGGGATGTGGAAATTTTACTTTACCTGCTCGAATTAGTAATGGGGCAGTTAGAACTATTGAGGCTCTCAGTTTTTTAGCAATGCCGGGATCCAATAGACAGTTAGTTATTTTTTTAGCGATAATTTTGTATTCCCCTCTTTTTAGGCGTTCGACTTTTGCTCCTAAGCTTTGTACTAGCTCAATCATCCGCTTAATATCTTCCACCTCAGGAACATTTGTTAATATTACCGGTTCAGTTGTAAGCAGGGCTACGGCAAAAGCTTTAAGGGCTGCGTTCTTTGCGCCTTTAACTTCGATTGACCCTTTTAATTTTTTACCTCCTCTAATGCTAAACTTTTCCATTCCATTAATTAATTATAGGACATAAGAATTCTAAACGATTCCATAGATATATGAAAGCTGGAAAAGATTACGAATATGTGTTAAAATAGTGGAACATGACTAAGAACACAAAACGTCTGTTTTTCTATTTCACGGTGCTGATTTTTTTGATTTTGAGCTATGTGATTATGCTCTATGCTCAAGGTTACAAATATAGTTTTTCTGAAGGTAAATTTCAGCGAACTGGCGCAATAGCACTAAAGGTTAATACCGGAGCTAAAGTTTTTCTGGATGATGAGGCTCAGGGAGATACATCCTTCTTTAGCAGTTCATATAGTATTGATCGGCTTTTACCCGGAAATTATAAGTTGAGCATCCAGAAAGACGGTTATTCGTTTTGGCAGAAGAAGGTTAATGTTGAAGAGGGTTTAGTGGTTGATTTTTCGAAGATATTAATTCTACCAGAAGAAGGCAAAGAAGAGCAGAAGTTATTTAATGAAGTCGATGTCTTATTTAAAGAATTAGAGCAAATTAATAATATCAGTTCTCCTCCAGAAATAGCTCCTTTTATTTTAGATTCTAAAACTAATAAACTGCATCAGGATAACGGACAACAACTTGAAGAAATTGCCGGCAATGTTAAAGGTTTTCGTCTTTCAGAAAATGAGAATAAAATAGCTTGGTGGACCGCAAATGAACTTTGGATAATGTGGCTTAAGGATACTAGCTACCAGCCTTTTTATAAAAAAGGTGATAAAGAATTAATAACTCGCTTTCTCATCTCAATTCAAAACGGCGCGTGGTTTAGAGGAGAAGATCATGTAGTCCTGGAACTGGAACAAAAAGATTCTCACGGTCGTCAGTACTCAATCTATCGGATTATCGAGATAGATAAAAGAGGCGGAATAAATATTGTGGAGTTGTAGGAAAATAAATCCCCTTTCGGTGATTTATTTTGTTTATCGCTTGCTCCACTGACCGGCTTTTCTTGCCTTCTTGAGTCCATATTTGCGTCGCTCTTTAACACGTGAATCACGGGTAAGGAATCCTGATTTTTTGAGTTTTTTGCGGAAGTTTAGGTCAAATAAAACCAATGTTCTGGCAAGGCCATGTTTGATAGCATCTGCCTGACCAGCCATGCCACCACCGCGCACTTTCACGGTAGCTTTAAATCTGTTTAATGATTTCAATTTTCTTAATGCGGATTCTACTATGCCTTGTAAGTTGGCGTCAGAAAAATACTCACGGTAATCTTTGTCATTTACCTTTACTAAAGCATAGTCGCCCTCAAGGGTATCGGTAGATTTTTTGGTATAGAGACGAACAATTGCAACCGATTCCTTTCTGCGTCCCACTGCTTGAAAATATTTTTCTTTTTTCTCGTTTTTCTCTGTACCTTCGCTCTCTACTTCAATTATCGCAGCTATTTCCTTTGGTATTTTTTCAGCTTCCGCATCTTTAACATGAGTCGTTTTTACGATCGCTTTCTTTTTGATTGACTTAATCTTTTTAACCGGCTTTTTTATTTTATTTATAGTCTTTGGCATATATTTATAGTTTTTGAACCTATTCAAATCTAAGATTTTTAATTACTTTATCACGCGTTTTATTTTTAGGAAGCATTCGATAAACTATTCCCTGTAAAACATGCTCTGGTTTAGATGCCCACAATTCTTCAAGGCTTCTAGTCTTGATACCGCTATGATATCCGGAATGATGGTGATATTTCTTTAAACTAAGCTTATTACCGGTAAATTTAGCTTTATTTAATTTTTTAACTATTACCCTGGCGTTGGTTAATTTATTAGGGGTATAGGAGGCGAGATTTTTTCCACGTAAAAGACTAGCAATTTTAGTTGCAAGTCTTCCCAGCGATTGATTTGTAGCATCAATTTCGTATTGCATGAAATTAATTAAAAAGTTAAAAGTAAAAATTTAAAATTATAATTTAAAATACTATAATTTTCTGAACTTTTTGATTTTGAATTGAAATTTTGCATTTTAACTTTTTACTTTTAAATTATCATTCGATTTACTCCGTAAATTGAATGAGTGCCATTTCGGCTCCATCACTGATTCTTCGACCTAATCTTGATACTTTAGTATATCCTCCATTTTTGTTTTTAAACTTAGGGCCAATTTCGTTCATCAGTTTTTTTACAGCCTTACTTCCTAAGTTGTAGCCGATGAGTTTTCTTGAAGCTAAATCTCCTTTCTTAGCCTTAGTTACGAGCTTATCAGTAAATTGAGATAAAGACTTAGCTTTAGCCGCAGTTGTTTTTATTTTGCCGTTCTCTATTAATGCAGTGGCTAACGCTTTGTAAAGCGCTTTTCGTTGATTTTTTTCTCTAGCAAATTTTCGATTTTTACCTCTTCGCATGTTAATTTATTAGTCTGCTATTTACTCTTCTTCTTTGTTTTAGGCTCTTTTTTTGCCTTCGGTGACTTAGCTACTTTTACTTCTTTGGCTTCGGGAATATCTATCTCGGCAATAATTTTGAAATGGTCCGCTATAATTTCGGCAGCATTTTTTAGTGTTTGTTCTGGTTCAATTGATCCGTCAGTTTCTATTTCCATAACCACTTTGTTGTAATCAATCCTTTGACCAACACGCATTTCTTCAATAGAAAAATTGACCATTTTAACCGGAGAGAAAATTGCATCAATAGCGATTACTCCAATTGGAAGTTTTTCTTTTCTTTGTTGTTCAACTGGAACATAGCCTACGCCTTTTTCAACTTCTAATTCCATACTGAACGCAATTTTTTTGTCAGTTAAGGTAGCAATGTGCTGATCTCCGTTGATTAACTCGATATCAGAGGTAAGGGTGATATCCTTGCCGATAACATTTTTTTCTCCTTTAGTTTCAACGGTAAGTTTAACGGGACCGTCGCCGTGAACTTTAAATCTTAACTTTTTGACATTTAAAATTATTTCAATTACGTCTTCGAGAACACCTGGGATTGTTGAAAATTCATGGTCTACCCCTTTTATTTTTATTGAAGTTACGGCAGCCCCCGTCATCGATGAAAGCAAAATCCGGCGCAATGGATTTGCTATTGTCGCGCCATATCCCGGCATTAAAGGCGATATTTCAAAAACGGCTTTATTGCCTTCCTTAGATACGACCTTTATTTTTTCTGGTAGTTGTAACATTTATTTGATAGTAGAATGTAGAAAGTAGAGTGTAGTTTAAAACTACCCTCCACCCTCCACTCACTACATTCTATCTTGAATAAAATTCAATTATTGATTGTAAGTCCTCAGTTCTAATACCGGTTTCTTCCGGAATGGGATGCCCCTTCATAACCGACATAACCTTTTCTTTATCAATAGTTATCCAGCTTGGTGCTTCATAGGATTTAAACCACTGAGGCATAAGAGAGCTGAAATAGGGAGATTTCTTGCTTCCCTCTCTGACGCTTATAGTATCTCCGATAGAAACTTGGTATGAAGGAATAGAGACTTTCTTTCCGTTTACGGTTATGTGGCCGTGGTTTACTAGTTGACGAGCCTGATCACGCGACTGGGCTAGACCACTTCTAAAAACAACATTATCCAGACGATGTTCAAGCTTATTTATTATCAGCTCGTACGGACTCTTTTTAGAGGTTACTGATGATTTTACATAATTTTTAAATTGCTTTTCCAGCAGGCGATAAATGTTCTTAACTTTTTGTTTGGATTTTAGCTGTTGCCCGTATTCGGATAATTTACCCGGTCTACTTCGTCCATGTATGCCTGGCGGATATGGTTTTTTAACCATTGCCGATTTTTGGGAATGCGAACGTTCGCCTTTAAGAAAAAGCTTTTCGCCTAATCGTCTTTCTATTTTTTCCCTTGGTCCTGTGTAACGTGCCATAATAAGTTTATAAAGTTTATAAAGTTTGTAAGGTTATAAAGTTTTATTGAATAAATTATTATTCTCAACTTTATTAACTTTATTAACCCTGAACTTTTTACTAGACGCTAAACGCGTCTTGGTTTCTTTCTTCTCACGCCATTATGAGCAATCGGTGTCGCATCCATAATAGAAACAATATTTAGACCGGTTGCAGCCAGTCCTCTCATAGCAGCTTCTCTTCCGGGTCCGATACCGCGTATAACTATCTTTATATTTGTTAAATTATATTTTTTTGCTTTTTCAGTACAATCTTTTGCAACTAGATTCGCGGCGTAGGGAGTTGATTTTTTTGTTCCCTTAAAACCAAGTAATCCGGACGAAGACCAAGCGATAACTTCACCTTTAGAGTCGGTGATGGTGACCAAAGTGTTATTATAGGAAATGTGAATATGGGCAACTCCATTTATAACTTGTCTCTTTGAAGACTTTTTGGATGCGGAAGAAACCGCTTGCTCGGTATTTGTAGTATCTCCCTGCGTTGTAATTATTCGTTTTTTACCCATAATATCCAATATTATTTTTATGTTTTATCTGATGACGATTTTCTGCCGGAACCCATAGTCTTTCTGGTATTTCCGCGTATTGTTCTTGAATTTGTCTTGCTCCTTCCGTGAATTGGTAATCTTCGCGAATGTCTTAATCCGCGCCAAGTGCCTATTTCTTTTAATCTTTTAACATTTTGTCCGACTTCTCTGCGTAAATCGCCTTCTACTTTATAATTTCTTTCAAGTATTTTTTGTATTTTATTGAGCTCTTCATCGTTTAGATCCTTTGCCTTCTTATTTGGATCTATGCTAGCCGATTTTAATATTAAAGCGCTCGAACTATGACCTACTCCGTAAATATAGGATAATGAATATAATATTTTTTTATTGTCTGGTATGTTTATACCTAATATACGTGCCACTTTTTAGAACTTAGGACTTAGACTTTAGAACTTAGATAGCTAAGTACTAACGACTAAGTTCTAATAACTATCCTTGTCTTTGCTTATGTTTCGGAGTCTTGCACAGGCAATATAAGCGACCTTTTCGCTTTACCAGTTTACAGTTATTACACATTTTCTTCACTGATGCTCGTACCTTCAACTTAGTACTTAGTACTTAGTACTTAGTACTTAGATTGTATTTTTCTAAGTTCTAATGGCTAAGTTCTAATGACTACAACCTTCTTACTATCCTACCCCTCTTTCCGTCAGGACTTAACTCTAAAGTCACCTTGTCGCCCATCATTACTTTTATGTAATTTAATCTCATCTTTCCGGCAAGATAGGCAAGAACCTCTTGTCCGCTCTCAAGTTGAACCCTGAATTGGGTATCGGGTAAGGCCTCAATGACTGTACCAGTAACTTTTTCTTTGGGTTGATTCAATTAAAAAATAAACCTTTACTTATGACCGGACCTGTTTTATTAACAGATATAAAAGGCAGAAGTCTCAGTAAGCCAAAGGCTTACTAGGAAATAAGTCGTTTTAGGCCTATTCACACCGCTTAATAATTGCGGGCCGCCTTCAGTGGGTCTATAAAATATGATTATCTTAAGAGCTTAAGTATGTTATCAAAAAGATATTTAAATGTCAACCACGTATAACTACTTCTAGTTCTAGCAATGGGGTCTATTTATAATCTATGGTTAATTTAATCTTATCTTTATTTGTAGGCACCTTTCTGACCCAAAATGGCGACAACAATACATTTGCTGAGGCTATACTTTCGATGCCCTTGAAGTAATTTGTTATCTCATTCCTGTTTTTTCCTATCAGGTCGGTAATGATTTTATCCTGATCTATTTTATCATAGGCGGGTCCTTTAACAGCCATTATGAAGTCTAATTTATTAGTTTCCTTATTAAACTGAATTGATGTAAATTCGAGTTTCAGTTTTTCGGGAAGCATCATAAGGTTATTTGTCTTCCCTATATACTGGTTTATCAGCAAAAAAAGATCAGATTCTTTAAGTCCGATAATTTTTATTTTTGCTTTAGCAGTTACAATAAAATTATCGGTTGCTTCGTCTATTTGAGCGTTTGATTTTATTTCCTCTATATCTGGCTGAGTCGGAGTTAATATTTTTAATCCGGCTGTTTGCTGTTTAAGATCTTCTCCAATTTCTGTTTTTAGTCTCTCCTCCATTTTTTGCTTGGCGGTCATATAATCTTGTTCAGTTACTACCTTTGATTTTCCTATAATTCCGCCTTTTGTAGCTTCTTCGGATTTACCATAAAATTTTTGATATCTATCACTATCACCCTTTTCTTTAAATGCCGGGATAGTAAATTTTGCAGCCGGAATATTATAGGTGTCGCCTGCTTTTTCAGCTATCACTTCAACCTCGATGGTCCCGGGAATTATTTTACCATTCTGAACTGTTGTGCCCGGAACGGTAATTGTCTTAAGGGTTCTGAAGATGAGGCCACTTTCTGATTCAAAGCGCGTTGTAGCTATTAAAACTTGAGGTGTTGTTCCATATTCGTTGTAGACGGTAATTTTACCTCTGGCTTTTTGAACCACATCACGTTCCCCGGTTGCATTGAATGTTTCTTCTATATTCTTGTCAATTGAAAAAAGCTGACCGGGGATTCTTCTTAATTCTGCGTCTACACTTTGAAAAGAGTCGGAAACGCTAACTTGAATACTGAAATCAAGCGGATTAACTCTGGGTTTTATTGTAATCTTAGCGTTTCCGATAGAAATATATACAACTATTCCAAGCACTATAACCACTACAAAACCTAGTAGCGTTACTAATTTTTTTGGCAAATTCAATTTCGATATTTGCAGCATTTTTATATTCGCAATGCCAAGCGGTATTTTGAAAGACTTCTTTTCTATTTGTTGAGACCAACTTTCCTTTTTATCCTGCCAGACGCTTTGTATCTGATCCATTATCTCGCTTTCCATCGGTGGCAGTTTCATATTTTTTCTCACCTCGATTCTCAGGGGTTTTTCAGTTTTTTTAGAAATACGAATATTAACCTGTTTTTTTTCTTGTGGTTTTACAATATCATCAAGAGTTCGGTTAATTTTTGCCGCTGTAACGATTTGATAATCTTCTCCGGACGAGATGTTATTATCAGTATCTTCTGTGCCTTCTAAAGTTTCTGGCGTCTCTTGAGCTGTAAAATTACCTGTATCTGCCTCCGCTTCCCGATCTACACCATAAACTGGCTCCGTCATACGACGACTGCTCCGCTCGCTACTCTCACGGGTTGCTGCTTCTAGCTCATCATTCTCTGGTGCTACATCGAAATCTCCGGCATCTTCGGTGGCAATAGTATTATCAATTTCTTCTTCTTCATCTGCTTCATCTTCTTCCCGAGTTTGAACTGTTACTTTAGTTTTCTGAGTTTTTTTACTATTTTTACCGTTTGATAAAACACCAAAATTATATTTTAGGGCAAGCTCAGTTATATCGGGATTAGAACTTAGTATCAATATATTCTTATCTTGCTCTTCAGCCGCAGCTGCTAAAACCGTAAAGTGCGCCTCTTCGTTTAGGAATTTACTCTTTAGGGGCAACACAAAAATAACTTCTTGAGCCGGAGATGCCTGAAAAAGACCGAGAATATCTTCAAATCGATCGTCCTTGAGTACGTTAATAATTTTTGTTCCTGGCATATTTTTATTATAACACCAATCTTAAAAAACAAAATCAACAGCAAAGCCTCTCTCTATCATTCTCTTAATTCTCGCTCTCGGCTACTGCCTTTCGGGACACATTCGTCTTGCTCCAGCGGCAAGACTCACTCGACCGTCGCCGGATTTTGTCAAGGAATGACCTTTGACAAACCAATCAATCCAGCGACTCCATGGTCCCGAAAGACAGATAGCCGAGAGCTCGACTGAGATTGTAAAAATATAAGCTTAGAGATAATCCAATCTGAAGCAATTGAGACTCCGAGGGAGTCCCGCCACGGCGGGACGACCAGAGGAGCGAATTTAGCTGAGATAGGATAACTCTAGGATGAGTTATCCTATCGGAGGCGTGCTGAAGATGGGTTATCTCTAAGCTAAATATTTCTCTAGTGATAAAAACACCTGTTCTTTATTCTTCGTCATCATGAGTTTGATGCGAAGTTCTTTAGCCCCGGGCCAGCCGTTGATATAGACTTTGAAAAATCGTTTTAAAATATCGAAGTTTTTCCCCTTACCCCACAACTTATCAAAATTCTCGACATGTTTTTTTAATAATTTTACTCTTTCTTCCGGCGAATTATGGAAGTTCAACTTCCATAATTCATTAAATAACCAGGGGTTAGCAAAAATTCCCCTTCCAATCATAATTCCATCCAAATTATATTTTTTTGCTTTTTCTTTTGCCTCGGCAAGTGACATAACATCACCATTTCCGATTATCAGTACTCCCGATCCTTTTGCCATTTCAGCAACTTCTCCTATTTTATTCCATTGTGCCGGTACCGAAGACATTTCTTTTCGAGTCCGCCCGTGAATGATTAAGGCAGCAACCCCGGTCTTTAAAAGTTGAGGTATCCACTCCTCGATTTCAATCGTACTGTAACCTAGTCGGGTTTTAACAGAAACCGGTAATTTCCCCGCTCCGCGAATAGTTTCTTTTATTATTTCTACTGCCAATTTAGGATTTTTCATCAGTACTGCTCCGCCCCCTTGCTTTTCCACTGAACGATCGGGACAACCCATATTTATATCTATTCCATCAAAGCCAAGCTTTTGCGCCAGTTGAGCGCATTTGTAAAAATTTTCCGGCTTTGAGCCGAAGAATTGAACGACAATGGGTTTTTCGCTTTTTTTGAAATATAATTCTTTTTCAAATCTTTTCTTATCGTGGAGTATTCCGTCGCACGATAAGAATTCCGTATAAAAAACATCCGGCTTTCCACAGCGGGATATAATATCTCTAAAAGCCCAATCAGTTACATTGGCCATAGGAGCCAAAACAAAAAAAGGCTTTTCCAATTTTTGCCAAAATCCTAAATTCATATTATTCAACTGTAGCCCTGATTCTTCTTACTCCAGCCGAAACAGCTTCTTCTTTAGTGATTTTAATTTTACCTATTTCAGAAGTATGCGAGACATGAGGACCTCCGCAGAGCTCCCGACTGAAAGGAGGTTCCGAGCTTGTCGAGGAATTCTGCCCTTCGACCGACTCAGGGCCAATCGTGTAAACATTAACCTTGACAGGATATTTAAGTTTAAAAAAAGCCAAAGCGCCGGATTTGACGGCATCTTCATAAGCCATTTCTTCTTTGGTGACTTTGTAATCTTTTGTTATGGCATCATTAGCTAATTCCTCGATTTTTTGTAATTCTTCCGACGTTAATTTACGAGAGAAATTAAAATCGAATCTTAGGCGTTCGGCTGTAATATCTGAACCCGCCTGATGAACTTCTGAACCCAATACTTTTCTTAACGCTGTATGCAGTAAATGGGTAGCAGTATGTAGTCTAGTGGCTTTTTTTAATTCTTCCTCGTTTCCAGCCTTTAATTCTCCTGTATCAAGGAGCAATCCGTGTCCACCGAATTTCTTTTCTGCTCCGGCTCGTGATTTTTCTTGATGTTTTTTAAATTCTTCATCGAATGCTTCTCTGGTTAAATTTTTAGCTTTATCTTTGGCAATATCCTTGATTAATTCATAAGGCAATCCGAAACTCTCATATAATCTAAAGACCGAAGAAGCGTCAACTTTTTCCAGCTTTTTTAATTCATTCAAGCCATTTCGAAGAGTTTTGTTAAATTTATTTAATTCTTCGGAATATACAGTTAATATCTCATTTCTTCGTACTAGTAGTTCTGGATATTGATTGGCATAGGTATTTATAACAAAATCTATAATGTCGTTAGATATATTTAATGCCATAATTCGTCGCATCAATCTTCGCATTACATAGCCCTGTTCTTTATTGGACGGAACCACTCCTTCTGAAGCAAGAAAAACAACTGCCCTAGAGTGGTCGGCAATTATCCTTTTAGTTCTTAAATCAAAATGGTTCGGCAGAGAATTTATTATTGGCTCAAATAAATCGGTCTCATAAATATTTTTCTTTTTCTGAACAACCATAGTTAATCTTTCCAGACCCATGCCAGTATCAATTCCGGCGGTTCTTAAATTTTCTAATTTATTGTCCTTGTGCTGATAGTATTCATTGAAGACTACATTCCATATTTCAATACCATTTACATATATTTCGGTGGTCGGACCGCATGGACCTTCATCGCCGGTTGGTCCCCAAAAGTTGTCTTTCCGACCCATTTTTTTTATTTCTATCTTTGTATCATTATTTTTGGCTAGAATTTGCCATATCTTTTCCGACTCTTCATCGGCCGGGACATTACCCTCACCTCCAAAGACAGAAACATAGTCAATTTTTAATCCCAGCTTCCTGACCAGAAATTCATAAGCCCAAGCAATAGCAGCTTCTTTCCAGTATCCGCCGAATGAAAAATTACCCAGCATTTCAAAAAAAGTTAGATGCGACTCATCCCCCACCTCATCTATATCCGAAGTTCTCATAGATTTTTGAATCGAAACGGTATTTAAAGAACCAAAATCTTTCATTGCGTCGGCCTCGCCGGTATAGTAGGGCTTAAATTGTTGCATTCCGGCGGTCGTAAAAAGTACCGATGGGTCAGTCGGCAACAAAGAAGAAGATGGCACTATTTTATGTCCTTTACTCTGGAAAAAGTTCAAAAACATTTTTCTTATTTCTAGATGTGTCATTGATTAGATTCTAATATTTTCCCGCCAGAGGCGGGTCCGCCTTTGGCGGAAAGGAATTTTTCACGGATTTCTGAATGAGTTAGCATATAAGATACCTTATCAAAAAAATTAATTTACCTCAAACTAGGAAGTGAATATTTGAGATGTAATTTTCTTTAGAAAATTGCCAGAGCAGAGCCAACTCGAATATCTACTTCCTGGCAAACAAAAACGGCTTATCCTAAAGCCGTCAGAACATAATAGACCAGATACCAATTGTAAATATTGAGCAATATATAAAATGATACCGTAATAGCAAAAGCCTTTTTAACAAGACTAGCGTCTTTCGTATTTTTTGAAATAGGGATATATAAAAAAGATCCTATTATAATAGCAATTCCCTTAAGTACTACTATTCCTGGCAAAAGACCTAATACTTCAAAAACATATCTAGCTAATGGGTTTGCCTCTATACCTCCGCCAAGCGAAGTTTTTATCGCTAATATATACGTTGATAGTCCATCCCCTATTTGCAGAAACACAAATAGGACTAGAACAACAAGCCAAAATCGACTCTTGGATTTTTCTTGTCCCATCTCGCCCTCCTAATTTGTATGGTACTGGACAATATAATACTTGATTATCTGGAAAAAGTCAAGCAAAAAGGGCTATGCGCCCCCATCATCTCTCCAGCGTTCTATGTCTCTTTTCCTTTCCTGTAGTTTTTTGAGTTTTATAAAGTTATCGTATTTCTTTTGCTTAATTTCTTTTTCTTTATTCCTTTTATTTTTATAAATAAGATATTTATCATAGAGCCGCTTAAAAAACTTTATCATAAGCTCCTCCTCAACACACTAAGATAAGGTACTCGTGAGATTTTATTATAAATTTTGAAAAAAGTCAAATGAAAAGTTTTTAAATTGACTCAACCCCATTAAAGGACTAGTATTTTGGACATTGTAGGACTTTTCAAACTTAAAGGTGGGCTATGCGTTATCTGATTTTGGGTGCCGGGGTTGGTAAAGCTATTGCTTATTTTCTTTCAAGACAAAAATCAACTGATTGGCTTGTCCTTGCTGATATGGATATTGATAAAGCTAAAAAGGCTTGCGCGATGATAAACGGACCGGAATCTTGTATATTTTGTATTCCGATACGGTTTGATGCTGAGAAATTATCCTCGTTTTGCTTTTCTAAATACGATGTGGTTATAAGTGCTCTTCCGGCTAAATGCAACTATGCTCTTGCTAATAAGGTAATTGATGCAGGAGTCAATTTTTGCGATCTTGGCGGAGTTATCAGCGTAACAGAAAAAATGATTGCGGAATTAAATGACAAAGCGGAAAAAAACTGCGTCTCGGTAATTCCTGACTGTGGAATTATGCCCGGTTTAGGAATAATGCTTGCCAGAATTTTTGTCGAAGAATTTGATAAAGCCGAAGATATTTGCATCTATGTCGGCGGTATTCCCCAAAAACCAAAACCTCCGCTTTTTTATCAAAAAGTTTTCAATATCGACGGAGTTGAGAGTATTTGTTACGATCCTGCGCCGGTGCTTAGAAATGGCCAAGTTGTATTGGATAAACCCTTCTCTCGTTTAGAAAATTTTAAAATAAGGGAGCTGGCTGGCTTTTCACCCGACAGTCGTGGTTCAGTGGAGGCATTTATTACTGCCGGAGCCTCGATTGCTCATGATACTTTCCGCGGGCTTGGCGTAAATAATTTCTGTGAAAAAACAATACGCTGGCCGGGATTCGCTAAATTTATCAGTGGTATCCTGCGCCAAGAATTTACGGAAAAAATGACGCATATGCTCAATATCCCCGTAGATCACGACAATCCCGATCTTCTTTGGATGGAAGTTGTGGTATCTGGAACAAAAAATCATATGAGAACAACCAGATTCAGTACCCTATTGGATCTTTATGATGAGTCTACCGGATTAACTGCAATGGAAAGGTGTACCGGTTTTCCTACTGCGCTAATTGCAAAATATTTAGCAAAACATGAAGCTAGAATCGGTGTCAGAACTCCTGAAAAAGCCTTTTCCGTTGACCAATTGAAACAGATGCGCGAGGAGTTAAAAGAATATTTGAATATCAAAATAAAATCTCCCGTAAATTAAAAACCCCTCTTGAGGGGTCTTATTTTTTACACGCATCAGTGATGCCGTAAGGATTGGTATATTTTTCTGCACCATGATCATATATCCAAGAGCTTGACCATGGATAACAATAAATGGGTTCAGCTGAAATTTTTTCATTTTCTGCTAAACTTTCCGGAACATCCGCTGATTTATATAAACACATTCTGAATTCTAAAGAAATATTTTTTGCTATGTCTCGGTCTATAAAAGCAGTGCCCGGACGATCAGTTACATACAGATGCGGAAAAGAAGGTTTTCTTACGCCGAAGAATGTTTCATTCTTAGTAAAAAAATCACCCGTAGCGTTCCATCTATAATGATAGTGTCTGGGAAAATCAGGCATAGAATTATAGACTGGATCAGAATCATAAGATTCAAGAGTCCAATTATCATATTTCATTAATTCTCCTTGTGCTGTGTCTGGCTGAACATAATTATAAATCGTGTGAGTTTCACCGGCTATCAATTCGCTTGAATATACGCATCCTCGTATAAATTGTACAAAAACATATTCCTCTAGAGCATTGACCGAGTCAGTTTCATAGCCGGCATACATCCTTGTTCCATAATTAAATCCTGCGTCTAACTCTACGCGGTAATCTTCTATCAGCCACTGAATTCTTCTTAAACTGCATGAATCTGTAACTTGGCAATTACTGTTTTCAAAGATAAATCTTTCACGCTTAAGTAATTTTAAATCTCCCAATTTAGCATCGGCTACAACAGTCAATCCTAAGATAACTACTAAGATAATAGCTAGTTTCTTGACCATTCAATATCCTTTCAAGGAGCTATGGTTTGCAGGTTATCAGGTTAATTGACCATACACAAGACTATCTATACTTCGAACAGAAACTCCGCCTCGAACATAGATTCGAAATGGCATAACATCGGAATCAGAATTGAGGATACGATACTTATAACTCAGAACGGTTATGAAATTCTAAGCAAATCAGTTCCTAAAACAGTGCAAGGAATAGAAAATTTAATGAGGGAATAATTAACTTAGTATAGCTACTTCGCCCCACAAGGGGGCGGTTTTAATTTGGGGGGATAACGGGAATCGAACCCGTGACCGCTCTGCCACAGAGAGCTGTGATAACCGCTTCACCATATCCCCCATCCAGACAGATATATTTTATCATATTTTTTTATTGCCGTAAATATGCTTGATTCGTCTAATTTTGAATCTTTTGACTTTTGTATGTATTTATGTTATAATCTAATAATACGGTGGGGAAGTTTAACTAACTCCCTTAAGATAGTATAATGAGAATAATGACTAAACTTATCCATAGATATTTCCATCCCCTGTCCGGAAGGCTGGTGTTTTGGAACGTTCTTTTGCTCATATTTATCAAGCTCGTACTTCCTCAGTCTGCTTTTCAATTTGCGACTCTAGTAGGTTCAATCCCAACATTTGATTCCAGAGAAATCATCCGCTTAACCAATGAAGCTCGTTCAGCTAATCAGTTGGCGCCCCTTAGTGCGAATTCTTATCTCGATATTGCGGCTGAAGAGAAACTCAACGATATGGCGGTTCAAGAATATTTTGCCCATGTCAGTCCCAGCGGAGTTACGCCTTGGTTTTGGATACAGAAAGCACAGTATAGGTATAAAGTTGCCGGAGAAAATTTAGCCATTGGGTTTACTAATTCTCAAGACACTTTGAATGCATGGCTTAACTCACCATCACATAAAGCCAATATTTTGAATTCCCAATATAGGGATATTGGAGTTGCGGTTAAGGGCGTAAAAATAGGAAGCACTACGGGCATTCTCGTTGTTCAGATGTTCGGTTCATCCACGCAAACAACAAAACCTCCTGCTCGAGTAGTGGCCATCTCAAATCCAACTCCTTCAATTACACCCAAATCTTCTCCGATATTGATTACCCCAACAGTGAGTAGCCAAACAAAAGGAGAAATAATAATAGAACCTGAATTAACAACCAAAGAATTAGAGATAAATAATCAAAGGATATCAACCGATATTCAGATTCCGGCAGTTACAGAACCATCTCGGGTTCAGTTTCAGGATAACGAAAACACCAAAAAATTGACGGAAGCCGTAAATAATACATTCATTATTTACAGTTCTATTTTTGCTCTTCTTTCGATTATCGCTTTCTTTGTTTTAGAAAAAAACCGCCATATGGCTCTAAAAATGTCTTTACATGCTGCTATATTTATCTTGGCAGTCTTAGTACCTGTTGCCGAAGTTACTCTACGAGCTCTGATATTTTAGCTAAAAGAAGCTTATTTTTATTAGAACCATTGTGTGCTATAAGTAAGTAATCATGTCTAAATTGTCTAATCAAAATCTTAAAAAATTACCCCAGAAAAACTCTGAGGAAATAAAACGAATTATGTCTAATTTAGAGTTGCGTTTACGGGAAATAAACAAAAAAACGGATGCTATTGGCTATAAGGTTTTTGGCAAAAAATCTACTAAGAAACAAGATAATTAAAAATTTAAATGGAGAATTTCCCAACAATACATCACTCAGAAGAATTTCCTCCTAACATTGATAATGCTGATATTTTAGAAGTTAAAGAAAGAATCTTGAATTTATACACTAAGCTTAAGGCTAAATTTAAAAACCTATATTCTCATCATTTTGACACTACTACAACACAAGAAATAGAATCCTTAGAAGAAGAGACAAGATCTATCGTTGAAAATGTATATCAAAAAATCGGTGATCAATTGGGTAGCAACGAAGGGGGCTGGTATGAAAATAGTGAAACTCAAGAAAGGTTCTACATTAAATTTTATAAGAATCCAGATCAGGCACGAATTGAATATATTGCCAATGCTATTTACAAAAAAATCGGAATTAAGGCCGTAATATTGTCAAAGATGCTGATGGTAATATGTATCGCATTGATAATGGCGGTTCTTTAACTTTTAGAGCCCAAGGTAAACCTAAAGAGTTCCCTTCTGAAAGTATTCCGGAACTTAAAAATATGTTAAATCCGGAATTTTCAGCTGGTCAAGTTTTTGCCGGATTAACGGAAGAAGAACTTAAAGTGCAGGCAGAACAATTAGTAGCAAATTTAAGCGATGAAGATATTGAAACAATAGTTAAACAGTCTGGATTAGATGAAGAGCAAGCAAAAACTATACAAACAGGATTGATTGGTCGAAAACATTTTTTGGTTACTCGATTTAATCTTAAACAAAAATCTGTCGAAAGAATTCCTATTGCCATAGAAAAGCTTAAAGAACAATTAGAACAATTAAGTACGCTTGAATTACGACCTCGAGTCGGTATTTTAACTGATACTGATAAAATCGAGAATCAAGAAATTGACATAATTGATGCTAGTGATATTGGCAGATATGAAATTAATTTTAAATTAACAGCTCATCACTGGAAAACTGTTTTAGCTAATTTAAGAAAAATGAGGGACTCTCAAAATCCTGATTTTATTTTCAGCAAAAGTACGGGTTTCAGCGAAAGCACGGGTGAAAATACTATTTATTACACTAAAACGGCTAAGCCCCTTTCTTCCACCGAAAGACAAAAAGATATTGTCCATCGCTATCATGAAGACAACACATTCAGAGTAGCATCAGCACTTACTATCAAGAAAGGCAATATTTTGATAAAAATCTCCACCGCAGGAGAATCTGATTTTGGCTACTACGGCCACAACAGAAGCGCTTTTGGCGTAGTTCATATTGAGATACCAAACGAAGACGGACTTAGTAGCGAAGAGATGGAAGAAAAAATCAATAATATATTTAAAGATATATTACAAGTTGAGACTGGTCTTACTACTCCTCCGCTAGAAGCCGAGAAGACATATAAAAAAGCACGTTATGCTTGGTTACACAAATTAGATAGTTCAGAGCTTGTTCCAGAAGAAGTATCTTCAAAACTAACTCGAGAAGAAGTTATTTCAGGATATTTTACTTTCGTGGAAAAAGATGCGCATAAAAAATACCAACAAATTTCACCCTATGCCGTTTATCATTCGTTGTGCAGTCCGAGTACCTTGCCTAAGTTAATAAGAGCTGGCGGTTTATTATCTACTCACGAAAGATACAGGCGGGGTTTGCTATTTAGCGGATTATCATCTTCTAAGGATCTGGAGAGTGGCGGCGGTGATAGCGTATTTACCAGATTAGTAACCTCAGAAGGCGTAAAAGGTCGTTCGACGCTAAGTGGCGTTGCTTCCAATGATGGTACTATCATATTTCATCCTAGAATTTTAGATCGTACCGATTGGTATGCTTATTCTTCAGATAACTATGGTAAAACTTCTACAGAAGAATTTTCTCGTCGTCAATCACCTCGACAAGTATTTTCTGAACAAGAAAATTCCGGATATAATCATTCTAATGAGCAGATGTTTCGCTGTGGAATATCTACAAATGATATTTTAGCTATTGCCGTTACAGACGAAGAAGGATTGATAAATTTGAGGCACGTTCTGCATATTGATGGCATTGACACGCTGAATGATCGTCCGATTGAAGAAATGATAGTTATAGCTAAGACGCATGATGACGCTATAAATATTTCCGGTGGCAAGTCTGAAAATTTAATGACTTTAGCAAAATTTCTTAGGGAAGATCCTGATAGAGTGCTCGAAATAGAGATTCAACCAATTACTGATCTAATAGATAATCTACATCATACGACACGTATGTGGATTGACTACGCAACGACCATAAGAGAATATGATTCTTCTAATGAAGAGGCCTATGAATATATCACGCCTAATCGGGTTAGCAATAGATTAGAAGAGTTGCTAAATCTTATGAATACCAATCTAATAAAATATATACAAGATCATTATAGAGATCCTAAGTTATTTAAAATACCAGAAAAAAATAAAATGGAACTATTAGAAAAAATCCGGTTATTGCTAAAGAGCGTAGGAGATTTCATAGAAATTTTAAGGACAAGGAAAGCCGATATGGTACTTGGCGATAGTCTTGATTTTTTTGAACACAAGATAGTAGAAATCGAAACACAAAGCGTTTCATTCATTAATTCTATAAAAGAATTCTAATAAAAAATTTATGAGTACATTTATCTTTAATCATCGTGTCTATTATGTATCTTCATCGGACGATGGCACTGTTTTAATTGCCCTGAATGTAAAAATCGACGGTAACGATTATATTAATTGGTTTGATACGGTCAAGGATCGCATAATGAAAATAGGTAAGATAATAGATGATAATTCTGAACACTTTGTATTTCAGCGAAGCGATAGTCAAGCAAAAGGTGTTTATACATTTGTACCCATGACTCTTAATTTGTACAATGAAAAAGTAAAAAGTAAAGTTTTAATACCTCAAGATTTTTCGTCAGAAGAACAGATGCTCAAAGCATTTGAAGAAACAAAAAATAATGCTTGGTAATTATGTTTAAAATCAAAACAGCGAGATATTCTGAATCATTTTCAAAACTCATAGAAGAACCACTAAAAGAATCTCTGGAAAAAGATGCGTTTTTTGATGTTGTTTTAGATAATCCGAAAATTATTTCTCATACGACTATCAGTTATGAATTCAACGATTCTGGAGGAAGAGAATTACGACCAGAGCACAGCATTGGTTTTACCATACCAAAAGAATTTCGTAATCGCTTGGTTCGTGATGTCACATTAAAACATAGGAAAGATCAAAAATACGCTAAAGATATTGGTCCGGATAGGCATGATCCATATGGCGCCTATAGTTTAGTTGAGTTGCATGATCGATTAAGCGACAGATGGCTTAGCTGGTCAGATCCTAAAGGCTACAGTCCTACTAAATTTGCCGAACCAAGACCTTCTAGCGATCCGGAAAATGAGGTGTTGCACGATTGGATAGCAACAGTGGGCAAAGTTCAATCCGACGTAATCAAGGTAACTAACGTAGGTAAGAATCCAGATTATAGTGTATCTCAAATACATGGGCTGGAAGTTGTATTTTTCCCTGATTTAGAAGGCGTAATTTATCAAGAAAGAATTTATTCTCAAGGAACTAACTTTATCGATTTAAAAAATGATAAATTTTTGCCTACGTATGGTGGTGGTTCTCATACGGAAGGAATATACTCAGGCGCACTGGCTTTAAATCAGCACGGAGATGCTTTATACGAACCGGGAACAGATCCAGGATTGGGCGCTAGACTAGAAAAAAATCGCCTACACATCAAGCTTGAAAAAGGCAGAAACTTAGTACAAATTGAAGTTGCGATTGGTGATACAGAACATTTAGATCACATTAACCCTAAAACTAATCGTAAAACTAGGTTGGGTTACTCTAAATTATGGGTTGGCATAAAAAAGAAAGACAGCGATGAGGTTGACTGGTTTATTAAAAATACCAACATACCTCCGCAGGGCGTAATTTCTGGTGGTCCCAAATTAGATAACGGTCAAATTGAAGATGGAGATGAATTAATAATAGAAGCTAGAGACGATACCGCTTATGTCATGGGCTGGAGATTAGCTTATCAAAAAACGAATTGATATTGGTACACCTAGTTTATATAACCCATTTTACTCTGATATTGCCATAATATCAAACATATGTTATAGTTAGATTATAAAGCAAGGAGGTGGTTCATGATTGATAGCCATACGAGGAAATTTTCACGGCAGGCTTTTACCGTGAAAATTGAAGACACTTGGGTTGGCGTAGAATTGTGTTCATGCGGGCAGATGCATTCTTATTGGCCCATTGATAAAGAACCGGGAAGGGATGTTCCCCGTCTCCGTCCTGAGGATTTGCCGGAAGAATTTCTCAAGCACATTATCACTAGACTCTCCCCGATCTCTATTGAAAGAGAGCTGGCAATGGCCTAGTTCTCTGGCCCGACGACACAGGCCCCGCATGCGGGGCCTGTTCTAGTTTTTATTATTCCTCATCTTCTATCGTCACCGGCTTCTTGTACCTATCAAGGATACTCTCACTAATTAAATTCATGTTCTCATAATCACGTGCAGTAAAAAAGAAAGGGTCCTTATCTCGTTGTCCGTTAATTACCATATAAAATTTAAGAGACCCGTCTTTACAACGAACTATACTGATTGCCTCGGCCCTATTTCCAACTTTCTCCAGTTGGTCACTAAGGGCTTTATCAAAATCTTCCATGAATATAAACTCTGGCGGTTTGGTAGTTTGTTGATCTAATTTTTTAAATAATTTATGTTCGCTCTCGGTGTGGAGATGAGGTTCATAATTATCTAGATCAATAAGGTTTTTTACTTCGTTTTTCTCAGACATATTTTTATAAATTAGTTTTTATTATTTTATTATACCATTATATCTTGTCGGGCTGCTGGGAGTTGAACCCAGTCTAACTGATCCCAAATCAGTCGTACCACCGTCATACGCCAGCCCGATAATTGTAGTAATCCCTTATTATACCTTAAATTTACTTAATTAAAAAGCCAGGTAGTGAATTTTTGAATTGCCTTCCCAGGTAGTAGAAGTTCGGGCTAGCTTCGCTATTATAATTTGTAAAAACAAATTATATCCCGAACTTTCACTACCTGGTTCGGCTTTGCGCTTTTAGCGCCTTTCAAAAATCTACTACCTGGAAGTCCCGCCTACAAAATGCGGAACTAATGATTATGTCCACGAATAAGTTCCCAAGACATCAATATTGCCGCCAAAACTATTAAGCCCGCTAAAACAAATGAGGACATGGGATCTATAAAATAATTACCGGTTCTGATAATTTCAATTGCACCGATAAGGACTATAAATGATCCGATAGTGTCAAAAATCATATGTATATAGAGGATTAATATATTTTCATTTTCTGTTTGGTGCTTGTGCTTTTTAGGCTTTAAAATTAAAACTGTGTAGAAATTTGCAATAAGTCCGAATATTGCAACAAGAAAATATATTGGGGTAGGATTGATAACCGGAGGATTTTGCCATCTAATGTTTGCTTCATAGGCTATCATAATCGCTAATGGAAAAAATAAAGCAATATTTATCCCAGCCGCACATAACTTAATCTTTTTCGGACTTATTCCCCAAAATTCATATTCAGAGATAAGGGCTACTAAGGAGACGAAAACGTGGAGAAAAACGTGAAAACTATCAGAAATCATCGATAAGCTACCCGAGCTATAACCAGCTAACATTTCCGCAACAAATACAACTATATTAATTTTTAAGACCGTCCAGAAGCGATCTTTATTGGTATGATGACCGCCTTCCATCGTTGAACCCCATTGTCAAAAATACTGATTAAAATTTTAGCACTACTCACAGGAAATGCAATTTAAAAACGGACCATAGAGGTCCGTTTTTAAAGATTGTGGTGCCCTCGGAGGGACGCTTCGCTATCTCACTCGTTCCGCCAAGGCGGGACTCTTTCAAACCCCTCGGTTTGAATAATTCCGCCACGGGAAGGACTTTCCTTCCCGACCCCATCCTGTTCGATTCCCTCCGAAAACAAAACTAAAACGGACCCCAAAAGGTCTGTTTTAGTTGCTGATGTGCCCTCGGAGGGAATCGAACCCCCATCAAGACCTTAGAAGAGTCCTGCTTTATCCATTAAGCTACGAGGGCATTATTTAGTTTAAGATCTCATAATTTTACTATAAATTCAGCTTTTGGTAAAGGACAAAACTAAGTTGTCAGTTGGTATTAAATACTGTAATGTATTAAACATTATTTGTACGTTGAAAACTGGCGGTAATCAATGCGAGATACGACAAAGAAAGTCATAAGAGCTTTTTTAGACAGTCTTCCGAAGGGAAAAGGAAAAAAATATAAGGTATCAAAACGCCGACCATTCCTTAGATATACTCTCTGGGCTTTCATTGTATTATGCGTGATTTTGATAGCGGGCGGATATTATTACATATTTCAGTATACGGGCGATCTCGTTGACGATAATGGCCAGGTTCTTGATTTAACAAAGCCAGAAAAAAATTATTATAAAAAATCTTCGACTGTATATGCAAATAACGGTGAGATAACGGGGAGGTTTTTTGAGGAAGTAAGGGATCCCCTAAAAAGCGAAGAAATCCCCGACATTGTTAAGCATGCTTTTATGTCAGCTGAAGACAAGAGGTTTAATCAAGACAGGCCTAATAAATTATTTCTCATAGATCAAGTTTGTGATCCTCTCTATGTAGGAATAGATCCTTGCGCCATTGTACGCGCCGGTCTTGGTCGCGTAATGAGGGCACATAATCTTTCGGGTGCAAGTAATATACCTCAGCAGTACGTACGATTGTATTATGGTGATGAGGTAAAAGCGTTTCGTGACCGTGAACATAGTTATTGGCGTAAGTTGAAAGAAGCAAAGCTAGCCATTCAAATGACCAGACGCTATTCTAAAGATAAGATTATCGAAGATTTTCTAAATCTTATATATTTTGGGCGTGGAGTTAATGGTATTGCTGAAGCGTGTCAACGATATTTTGGCAAGGATATCCGTAAAGACAAATTAACCCTTCAGGAGATAGCAATCCTTGTGAGTATGAATAAATCTCCTTCAAAATATTCGCCAATATTTATCGAACCCGATAAATCAGACGAGAATTATAAGAGTAAACATGATAAAGAAATCGTTAGAATGTCATTTACCAGAGACAGATATAATTGGGTTCTGGGCAGAATGAGGGAAGACGGTTATATATCTGAGCAAGATTATAAATCATCATTATTTAAAAAAGACGAGGATCTTGATATAAGTCTGGCCAAATTAAGACCCATAAAAAATCCTACCTACGGATATGGTAACCGTATAGTCAAAGAATTTCTTATGGGTCAAGGAAGAACAGAAAAGGAAATATCCAATAATGGAGGGCTAAAAATATATACTACAATAGACCCCGTTATACAGAAGATAGCTTCGGAAGAATTTGAAAAGCATCTTGAATATGTAAACGCTGAAAAAGGGCCGGACGACCGTCTCGATGGTGCTTTCATTGTAATGGAAATTAAAACCGGCAATATCCTTGCCTTAAGCGGTGGTCATAATTTTGATGTAACGCAATATAATCGAGTTTTTGCAACGCGTTCACCTGGTTCAGGGTTCAAGCCATTAGTATATGCTGCGGCCTTGGAGCAAGGCAAAGATTATTTCGATAAAGTTTGTAATTGTCCTCTACCGCCAATGAGACAAGCAAACGGAAAAATTTGGGCACCTAGAAATTTTCCCGATAAGAATCCCCAAGCAACCGGCTATATTGATTTAGCCCGTGGCGTTATCTGGTCTTTAAATCTTGAAACGTTAAACTTAGCCCGTTCTATCGGAATGGAGTCGGTAATAAAAACATCTCATAATTTGGGCGTTTGGGAAAATCCCGGCATAGTCAGAGACTCTGACGGTAATATCTGGTTTAAAAAACCTAAGTACGGAATACGAGGTGGAATAGAACCAACTCTGCCAAGCGCTATCGGGGCATCGGGAGTCAATCTTATTGAACTAGCCAATGCCTATTCTGTCTTCTATAGGAACGGCAGATACATACATCCGACTTTCATTAAAGAAATTCGCGATACTTATGGCAATCTTCTTTTCAAGACGGAAACGCCAAAAGAAAAACAGGTAATATCAGAGCAAACTGCTGAAAAAATGCTTGGCCTAATGAGGGTGGTTACAAAGATTGGGACTGCAAAAATATCAATGCGTAATATTGAACAGCAGGTAGCCTGCAAGACAGGTACTTCAAACGGACCTAAGGATGTTTCCATCTGGTGCGGAACTCCTGAAATATTCATTGGCATCAGGCTTGGTCATGATGATTTTAGTAAAATCATAGAATTACCTGAGTATATGAAAAAGGTAAGTGGTGATTCAGAGATGCAACCTACTGGCGGTTGGATTGTCGGTTCTCTGGTCCGAAAAATAATTGACAGAATTTATACTGATCGGCCAAAAATTGAGTTCTCTGAAAATGTTGAAAACTACAAACAATTGTTGTTAGAACGCTATCAATAAACATACCCCACAAAAGTGGGGTTTTAATTTGGAGCGGGATAGTAGATGACGTTAGAACCTTTTTCCAGTCATCAACTGAGTTATTTTATATACCTAGTTTATCAGTAGCGGTGGTTGAAGGCAATTAAAAAGTGTGAGATTATCACACTTTTTTTAAAATTTTTCCAGTACCACGGCAAGGTTCACATCTATAATTAGGACCAGTTCCATCATCCCAGTAACCTTTTCCACTACAGTACGGGCATTTTTGTTCTAATTTTTCTATACGTTCTCTTAAATCTTTGATTCTTTGCTCTATCTCGGGTGATACCTTGTCACCATTCTCAGAAGACGACTCGTCCACCGCACACCTCGTTATTTCAACAAACTGGTAATATAATACAACAATAATAATAATCTGACAATGGGTAAGGTTCGGACCTCTCAAAAACGTAGATAGCAACTAGCTAATTGCTATTTTTAACTACTTTTCCCATAAATCAGAAATACCAAGGTTCGAACCTCTTAAAAATTATAATAAAGTCCTTTTCAGGGCTTGCTTCATCTGATTCCTGCCAAAACCGCTTTTTAGGAATACCTCTCTAGCTTTGGCATCCTCCTCGTTAATAAAATACTCGTAATGAATAAGTTTGAGTGGTCTTCGGTCTTTGGTTGATTTAACTTCACCACGAGCATGTTGTTGTAATCTATTTTTGAGATTACTAGTAAAGCCAGTGTATAGTTTGCTGTCTTTGAGAGATAGTAAAGTATAAACGTAAAATCGTTCCATAATTTTGCAAAGTCTAACTTTGCTTTATATATATTTATATATTGGCGGAGTCGAGTCAGACTCGACCCTCGTAAACTCTGTTCTTGCGAACCGAGTTTGACTCGGGAGCGGGTAACGAGATTCGAACTCGTGTCTACTGCTTGGAAGGCAGTCGTACTACCACTGTACTATACCCGCATTTTAATTTTTTTCTAATACACCGCTTATCCAACCCATTATCCTTCGATGTAAGCGTACGCCATAAGCAGGATTACCATTACTTATTATATTAATATGAGCCGTGCCAAATAGCAATTTTTTCTTTCTTATCATAGATTTGTCTTTTCTTGTGTCTATTTGTATTTTTCTGAAATTTTTTAGAGAGAGTCCTGTAGTTTTTATCCAAAATTCGATGCATTCTTTTATACTATTATCTGGATAAATATGCAGGGTAACTGTTATATTGTCATCTCCCACATTGCATATTTCCTTAAACCATCTTATGGCTAGTTTTATAATTGTTGGATCAGAATTAATAATCCTCACATTCTCGTAAGTTTTAGTTCCTTCTCCTAGATAAAGACCTACGCCCAAAAGCCAGAGATCTCTTTTGTTTAAAGCTCCGATTTCCTTTACCCCAACCTCTCGTAACTGATTAATCTCAGCTACTTTTTTATTATGACTTTTTTCCGCAGATTTTATTGCCGCATACTGAGTTCTTTTCAGAACTTTTTTATTTGGAATGAATTTTCTACCCTTAAACCAATTACTTAGCGTACTCTTAGCTATGCCTAATTCATCACGAATCATATTATAAGAGTAACCAGAGTCTCTTAAGTTTTGAGCACTTTCTTTCAAATGATTCATAGCATCATCATAGCATACTATATACCAGGGTTCAATTATTTAAAACTATGTGCGAGCGAGTGTGTTAAATTATAGAGGTTTTTAATAAAATAAGCTCAAGTTTAATTATACAATCTATACTAAAACAAGATAGCCCCGCCTAGGCGGAGCTATTTTAAATACTTTCTTACTAAATTTATGGCAAGTCCTAGACCTAATAACATCACCGACTTTAATCTAATAATATTAAGTTTTATTAAATTTCTGTATTTTTTACTGCCATCGAGGCAATAAAAATATTTTTTGCCGTTAAATTGATTGGCTAGAAATTCATCGGCAGTTTTTAAGGCCATAACTGCCTTGCCCGGATAAACAACATGATAATTATCAAAACCAATATTAAGAATAAAAGGGCGGTTTGAATCAGGACTAAGAGGCAATCTCAGCTTAACCCTCAATCCGCCTGATTTTATTTCTGATTTTGCTAATTTGAATCCCGGTTCTATTATTCGCGTAACAGTGTTTATCAGATAATCTTGAGCTTGCTGTCTTAATTTTGGATCAGTAATATCGGCAGTTCCGTGAGAAGCGGTATTTGTAGGACCAACTTGGATATGATCTTTCTGCTGAGAGATAATCGTATATAATCCGTCTGTTCCGAAAGTTATTATTGAGTGCTGAAAGCAATATTTTTCCGGAATCGAGAGTTGAAAACCAAGCTGATATTCTACCGGTAAAGAAATTCCTAATGGCGTAGCCACATCCTGCATCCATGGACCGGCAGTATTTATAACTTTAATTCCAGATTTATTTGTCAGCAGTAATTTCTCGCCGTTTCGATTTCCCACAAGAACGCTTCTTATTGAATCATGTTTGAGATAATACCAAAGACTGGAATATCTGACTATCGAAGATAATCCTGTTGCCATGACCTTATTTGTAAAATCCAGAAGCAAATCATCCGGCTGTGCTGTTAATTCATAAAATCCGATAGCTTCTTTAAAATAATGCTTCTTTAGATTCTGCTCCATCTGCTCAAGAATATTGTTATTAATCCTGAAAGAATTTCCTGAAAATCTGCCGAAACGGAATCCGGTTAAATTATCGTATACATTCATTAATGACCCAATCAATGCCGGACTGTAAGGCGTATCCGGACCAAAAGGCATTACGTAAAGTTTTGGCCGAATAATGTCCCGAAAAAATTTACGCCATCTCAGGCATTCATAAATAGTAGCCATAACTTCATCTCTATCCTTGGATAAGTAGTCGGCTCTAGGAGCAAAAAGCCCCGTCATATAATGAGGCTGGCTCTTCTCAGCCGGTTCAAGAATTATCGAATGAATACCTTTTAATGACGCCTGATAAGCCAAAGAAAGGCCCATAAATCCCCCGCCAATGATGACCAAATCAGTACTTATGCTATTTGGAGGCATTAGTTATCCTAAATTATTAAAGTTCAATAACCGGATATTAAATCAAATTAAAAAGCTCCGCAAGGAGAGGAGCTCTAGTATTTTACGCAATCATTTTATTAATCTCGGGAACAAGTTCACAACCAACCTTCCATCCGATATTAATGCCTTCAATCATCTGATCTTGAGTAAAATCGCTAAAATGGGCATCGGGCAATGGTTCAGAACGTGCAAAAATGAAGTTTATTCTTTTCTTATTAATATACGAAAGCCTTCTGTAGGATTCCTCCTGATTTCTAATAAACTTTCTTATCGCTTCCTGATTAGCAGTAGGTCCGTATAGTGAATTTTCCAGTCTTTTTAGATTTTCGAGTTGCTTATCGAGTTCAGCAAGGTCATTATTAATTCTTAAATAGCCATGAATAGTCTTGCGAGTATTTCCGGAAACATTTAAGTCTATAGCTCGATTAAGATGTGCTACCCAATTTTTAAATACTCTATCGGTGGGACCTTCAGATGTGGGATTATAATGAAGAATTACAACATTTGTATAGCCCTCGTTAATGGCAAAATGAACTGGTAAATTGGTGATAGCGGCCGTATCGATAATTCCGTCATCATTCTCATGCCGACCTGGTGCAAAATGTCCATAAACCCTAAGACCATTGATTAATTTGTTTATGTATTTCTCATTTCTGACATCTGGCGGAAGATCAACATCTTCAGGCCTAAAATTTGTTACACTAACCCAGCCCTGATTCTTCCATCCATGAAGATAAAGCGGTGGATCAGCTAATATTTCATCAATTGTCCAACCAGTCTTATTAATATTAACAGCCGGCATTTCTATTTTAATCGGTGAGCTGAAAATAGCATCAAAATCTAATGTGACCATCAAAAGATTAAATAGATTATCATAAACCAAGAAAGACGGAGCATTAAAAATGTCCTTTATAGCCTTCTCGGACAACTTATACGCGGCGGGAAATAAAGCTATCAAAGCAATCCGACCTAAAGTAAGATTCTTTTCCGAAAGTTTTCCGGCCATATAAGCTGATGCTAAAAGTCCCGACATAGATAGAAAATCAACGGCAGCATTCTTTTTTAGTTGGGGGTGAAGACTAACGAATTGCCTTTTTTTAAGATTAATCAGCATTCTTTCCGTATCGATAAACTTCTCTTCCGATCTCTGAAGAGCAATATTAGCAGGAATGGCTGCGACTGAACTCGTGCAAATATAAGAAGGTTCGCTAGCTAAATCCCCTTTCTTATAAGCATTGTGGAGCGCATGCAATGCTGCTGTATGAGGTGCTAATCTTGAGAATGTACCAGGTAAACAAATGGCCCAATCTTGCATAATAATTTCCTTTGTCAAAGTACAACCTTATGATTTTGTTATACCCCTATAAAATTTACCTGTCTAGGTATAATCTAAAAATCCCCGGAAGGGGATTTTTAGATTAGTGTTAAAAGTAATATTTTGGATCCAAAATATCGGACCCCTAATTTAATATAATTCTCTGGCGCGATGCTAAGGATTTTGTTTTTAGACAAGAGCATTCTTATGAAAGTGTAGTTATTCTACTCTGAATAAGAATGCTGAAGTATAAAAACAAAATAACAGCATCCCGAGGGGTTGTTGCTAAAATTGCCTTATTCTTCGTTACTTCTCCTCTGCATAGAAACCTCTATGCCTTGTCGGCGCGCCTTGAATAAGGCAATTTTATCTAACAACGCGCCGAGAGCTTATATTAATTTAGGGGTCTCCTATTTGACTGCTTCTTTGAGAACTTTGCCCGGTGTAAATCGAGGCTTCTTAGAAGCGGCGATATGAATTTTTTCGCCTGTTTTAGGATTGATGCCTTCTCGTGCTTTTCTGTCAGCAACCTTGAAAACACCAAAACCGGTGATATTAACCTTGTCTCCTGTTCGAAGAACTTTAGTAATTTCATCGATAAAGCCATCGAGCCACTCGGCTCCCTGTTTCTTGGAAACGCCGAATCTTTCGGCTAGTCTATCCGCTAACTGTGCTTTTTTTACTGGCATAATATTAATTCAAAATGTAAATATCAAAGTTTAAAATAACAATTTAAAATCTTAAAATTTAAGAATTTTACACTGTCGTTTTGATTTTTGTATTTTGATTTTTAAATTACAACTATTAATCCCAATCGACCTTATGTGGGATACCCCTCTATTTTCGAGGTTTTATGCGGAAAAATCAACCCCGCATATCAACACTCTGCTAGTTTGTTATGAACACTGATATCTAACTACTCTGCAACCGATCGACTTTACAAATTATAAAAACTAGTATAACCTGTTTCATGGTTAGTTCTATTAAAAAATGGAGTGATTGGTATGTCAAAGGCTGATATTATCATGGAAATCAATTTTAATATCAAAGAACCGATTAAAACAGTAATAAAAACTAACGCTAGGAGAGAGGCGGTTTCAGAAATACTAGAAGCATGGATATTTTCCCAAATTGGTCAAGGCAAAGATAGTAGAGAATCTAACAAGAAAAACGAATATACTATAGTAATTAAACTTGATTTGAGTGATGATACCTTTTCCACGGATAGTGATACCGGCAATAAAGGCTTAACTTGCGGAATAGTAATACATGTATTTAATAGTTTAGTATCGGGCGAGCCAATAACAATTGCGGACCTATCTTAAGGAGGCTTAAAATGCTAATCAATGGAACAAGATCCAGTTCCTCAGCCGGATGGAAACTTTGTAATAAATGCGGAAAACCAACCTTGGCTAAGCCAAGACCACATCCACAGTTAGAAATAGTAGTGGTTCTGTGCCGAGCTTGCAGAAAAAAGCTCAAGGAGACATTAGCCCCGCAGTAGCGGGGCCTTCATTTTATCTGGCGTACCAGGTAGTGAAAGTTCCGATTGCCTTAAGGCTTTTCTAGAAAAACTTTCAATTTAAAAACACTTAAATTTTATATGCTTACCACGACAGTAGTGATTATCGGCAAAAAAGCTTTCGGAACTTCTACTACCTGGCGTATTCTACCGCCCGAGTTTCTCGTATAACATTCACTCTGATCTCTCCCGGATACTTCATCTCTTCCTCTATCTTTTTGGCGATATCCTTAGCTAATTTAAGAGCGCCTAAGTCATCAATGGCAGTAGGCGTAACAAATATTCTAAGTTCTCTACCGGCTTGAACGGCATAAGTTTTTTCTACGCCCTCAAAAGAAGTGGCGATTCTTTCCAAATCTTCGAGTCGTTTAATATATATCTCAACGGTGTCTTTTCTGGCACCCGGTCGTGCACCTGATATGGCATCGGCTGTCTGGACGATTCTTGATTCAAGGGTTGAATAAGGATATTCCTCATGATGAGCTTCCATTGCCCTGATAACCTTTTCGTCCATGCCAAATTTTTGTAAAATTTTCCGACCGATTTCGACATGAGTTCCTTGAACTTCATGATCTACGGCTTTACCGACATCATGAAATAAAGCCCCTTTCTTGGCCACACTAACATCGGCTCCCAGCTCGGCAGCTATCATACCGGCAATATGAGTCATCTCAATAGAGTGGAATAACACATTCTGACCATAACTTGTTCTGAAAGCTAAGCGACCAAGAAAATAAGACAATCGCGGATCAACTGCCCCTATCCCTGTTTCAAATAATGCCGCCTCACCGGCCTCTTTAATTTTATCGTTAATTTCAGTCTTGGCTTTTTCAACCATTTCTTCTATTTTGGCGGGGTGAATTCTTCCATCGATAATTAATTTATCCAAAGCCAATTTAGCAATTTGACGGCGAACAGGATCAAATCCGGATATTATAAGAGCTTCCGGCGTATCATCGATTATAATATCTACTCCGGTTAATCTTTCAATTGTTTTGATATTTCTTCCTTCTTTACCGATAATTTTACCTTTTAGCTCATCTGACGGGAGACTGACAACCGTACTCATTGAATCAGATATTTGAGATGCGGCATAACGCTGAACCGATGTAGTTAGAATTTCTCTGGCTTTTTTATCAAGTTCATCCTTATTATCATGCTCAAGCCTAACCATTTTTTTATAAAGGTCATCCTTAGACTCTTCCTCAACTTTAGAGAAGAGCTCTGTCTTAGCTTGTTCTCGGGTTAAAGTAGCAACTCTTTCAAGCTCTGTAATTTGCTTTTGTCTGGTCTTTTCCAAATCAACCTTAAGTTGAGTTACATCCTGAACTTTAACGCCCAAAACATCTCTTTCTGTTTTAATTTCTTTAGCTTTTAAATCAAGCTCATTCTCCTTCTTGGTGAGAAGGTTTTCTATTCTTGCAAGTTGTGAGTTTCTTTCCTTCTCCTCTTTCTTAGCCTCTTCAAGCATCTCAAGAGCCCTATTCTTGGCTTCAAGAATTATGTCTTGAGATTTTGACTTAGATTCATTTAGTATCGCCTCGGCCTTAGATTCGGCCTGGCTCGCCTTTCTAGTTGATACTATTTGCCGTACGAGATAACCGATAATTAATCCTGGTAATAACGCCGAAATTGCCGCTATAAGCGGACTTAGGTTTGAAAGCATTTGTGTGGAAAGTTAACATCAGTAGGCGGAAAGTAGTATGTGGAAGGTAGTTTTTTAATCTTTCTACTTTCTACGTTCTACTTTCTACGTTCTAATAATTACTACGCTAATTTAAAATAAAACTTAAGATCTCTTGCACGATAATTTTCGTAACGAAAATTTCAAATTTTAAGATAGAAGTTATTGAGATTTTTAAGGAATAGTTTGTATGCTATTCCGAGGAAATTTGAATAATCTTATAGCCAAAATTTGGAATTTGCAGTAGAAAAGTTATTGTGTAAGCGATCTTTTACTATTGTATCAAAGGTTGGGTTTTTATGCAACCAGGTAGTGAATTTTTGAATTGCCTCCGGCTTTGTCCGCCAAGGGCGGATTTCAAAAATCTACTACCTGGCAAATTTTCGCTTAGCCTTCCTCATCATTTTCTCTGCCTATGCTCCGGGATAGACAAACAATGATTGAAAACCTCCGGAAGGCCTCGCTCCATTTTTTAGTTTAAGAATAAAAAAAACCTCACGTTGTCGTGAGGCTGTATACTATTGATGTTTGGCTTTATAGATACGCTTTCTTTCTTCACGCTCAGCAAGTCCAAGCCAAGGAAAAGTTATAGCCAGTTTATTATAGACTAGGTTGACCACCTGCTTAAATGGATCAGCTCGTTCCCAGCTTGCTGTTTCAACAGTGATATTATCTAAGGGCTCTTTAACTAGGTGACTCATAAGATGTCGCGCTAGCATCATTACATTAGCAGACATAGTTGCCTCACACGCGATAACGATTCTAATATCTTCATTGCTACCAGAAGCTACTAATTGCCTAGCATCGAGTATTTCTTCAATTATAAGTACCGCATTCTTAGAATTATAGTATGTAGTATAGGAATCTTCTTCTAGATAAATATCGGGCAAACGTTCATCTGTATCTTGAGTGATAAAGGAAGACATTACATAAGCTTCAGAATATCCATTAGCGGTTTTAGCCTGAGTAAATCCCCCGCAAAAAATAATGGCAACAATTCTATCCCCGTTATCCTCGATAAACTTCTGAACCATAGGAAGGTAAACAAATCCCCAGAGGAGAATCGAGATGACAACCATAACCATTCACTACTAAAATAATCTTCTTATCTTTCAGGAACACTGATCACCCCTCTTTTTAGTGAACTAGGCAGTATTATATAACATCTTAGGCAATAAGGTAAGGGCGCAACAAGCCCAAAGACTATACTCTAGCAAGGAAATACACAGTTATCTTTTAAATAAAGAATGAGCTTACCTAACTCATTTACAGAACGTTTCGGAAGCCGACTGGGCTGAGAGAGAGCAAAAACTCAGCAGAGTTTTATGCGGTCTGTAAATGAGTTGGGTAAGCGAATTAAATCTGAGTCTAGGTATAATCTTTGAGCAAAAAGCGAAATACTGTATACTGTTTCTATGCCAGGTAGTAGAAGCTCCGAATGGCTTCTTGCCTATAATTACTACTATGCTGGTAAAGATACTTAAACTAAGTTATCCGTAAAATTGAAAGTTTTCCTAGAGAAGCCTTAAGGCAATCGGAACTTTCACTACCTGGTATGCGTCCTATTGTTCTAACAATTCTTGATGGTTGGGGTTACTCTGCCCAGAAAATTGGCAATGCCATATCAGATGCCAGAACGCCTAATATGGATTTTATTGTGGCTAACTATCCGTCTCTACTTCTCCAAGCATCGGGGAAGGCAGTTGGTATGACTTGGGGTGAAGCCGGCAACAGCGAGGTTGGCCATCTCACTTTGGGTGCCGGTCGGTCAATTTTCCAGTATATGAGCAGGATAAATAAAGCTATTGAGAATGGAGAATTTTTTACGAATCAAATACTCACTCAAGTCATAGATACTGTCCGTCAAAATCAATCCAAGCTACATTTCGTCGGCTTATTAACATCGGGGTCTGTTCATGCTTATTTTAATCACATTACAGCCCTTGTTCAGCTAGCCCAGAAAAATAATGTTGCCCAAGTTAAACTTCATCTCTTTATGGATGGAAAGGATTCGGGCCTGAAAGAAGGAAAAACTCTTTTAGCTAAATTGCAAGAATATATTAAGGATATTCCGACTGTAAAAATTGCTACAATAATCGGAAGAGATTACTCAATGGACAGAAATAATAATTGGAATTTAACAGAAAAGGCTTATAATCTTTTAACAAAAGGTGAGGGTGAAAAGATAGATGACCCCATTAAAAAATTAGATGAATGCTATGCTCAAGGAATTACCGATGGGAAAATCCCGCCATTAGTGCTTGATCCGTCAGGCATAATAGAATCAGGCGATGCGATGGTGTTCTTTAATTTCCGTGAGGATAGCATGAGGCAGATTGCTAAAGCGTTTGTTGAGGATAATATTGATTTTTTCCCAAGAAATAAAGTTGATAATCTTTTAGTTGCAGGCTTGACTGAATATGTCGTACACCCGAACTTTCTAGTTGCCTTCCCTATTCCTGAAATAAACAACGGCTTGGCTGAATATTTAAGTATAAATGGAAAAACCCAGCTTCACATTGCAGAAACTGAAAAATACGCCCACGTAACTTATTTTTTCAATTCTTTGAAGAATCAGCCGTTTGCCGGAGAAACCGACATATTTATAAAATCAACGAGAAAACCAGAGCAGGAGCCTGAGATGATGGCTAATGAAATACTAGCCAAAGTTATCGAAGAATTGCAAAGAGATTTTTATGATTTTACAGTCATTAATTTTGCAAATGCGGATGTGGTTGCTCATTCCGGTGATCTTGAAAAAACCACTCGGGGCGTTGAGACGGTGGATTCATGCATAGGTAAACTCAAAGAGGCTGTTTTTGCTAAAGATGGTATTCTTATAATTACTGCCGATCACGGCAATGCTGAATCTTTGTCCTACAAAGGCGGTGAGGCCGAGACAAGACACAATCTAAGCCCCGTGCCATTTTATATTGTGGTAAAAGAATATGAGAGGCTTCGTTCTCCTGAAGAAGTCCAGCAATCTTTTTCAAGCGTAGCCGGTCTCATTGCTGATGTTGCCCCGACTATCATTGAAATTATGGGCCTTCCAAAACCACCGGAAATGACCGGCGAAAGCTTATTTAAGGTGTTAAAATAAAATATGGAAAAAATTCTAGAATCAACAAATGGAGTAGGATCTGTAGATGAAGCAGAAAGACAAGAACCTCAGATTGAGGAGCTCGACTTTTTTACCCTTCAATTCATGAAGGAGCATATTGATATGCCCGAAATAGTCGATTTTGATCCAAGTGCGGAACTTAAGGAGATTGAGGAATTTATAGCCACCTTGCCCAAAGAAAATCAATCTGCCCAAAGATCTGTCTTAGTGTCAGATTTTAAAAGAAGATTAAAAATATATAGAGAGAATATGGCCCAAGCTCAATTAGATTTAAAACGAACCTTGAGAGAAAATGCAGACGCTGGGCTAGATGAGCTAGAATCGATGGTAACAAAAATTATTACAGAAAATGGCGTTTCATCTCAGGTAGAATATTTTGATCAAGCAGTCGTGTCATATTTTTATGCCCACGAGGATATAGCAAGTACCATAAGAACCTACAAGACGCGTTATCCGAATAACTGGGAGGTAGGATTATTTACTGATTTATTCGGCCAAGCTCCTAAAGGCAAAATCGAGATAGAAGAGATGCCTTTGAGTGTGTATGTCAAAATACAAAATATCGAAGATTATGTGTTTGCCCATATTGGCGACTCTAAAAATGAGTCATTAGTAAATACAACAAGGCATTCGGGTGGAGCCGCACTTATAGCTCGCGAATTCAAGAAAGTTCCAAAACTTTCTAAAAAAGTTGTTATTGAAAATACAAGTATGGTAACTGAAGAATATAGCAAGGAGAGTATAAAACCGCATGAAGAAGAACATATGATTCATAAAAATATGTATCCCAGATCCTCATTCATCAGATGGGAGCGAAAATGGCCAATTAAACTTGGTAAAAATCAGGAAATACAATTTTCTGTATTTAAAACCATAATAGATGACTCCATACATAATATTCTCGTACAAGATTGGGAATATTCGACCAAGACTGAAATTTTAGCATACATGAAAGACTCTAGCGATATAGATTACATAAAGAACTGTCTAACTAATCCAAATGGTCTTTATAATTACCTTGTTGATAGAAGGGATTATTACTTAAACTGGTTTTTGGATCATATAAAAAAGTCTGGAAGCAACATATCCTCTCCCAATCATCGATCCCTAACAGAAGATGAGATTAAACAAATATATTCTGAGGCGTTAGACGAGGCTTGGTATAAAAAATTTCTACCGATACTCGAAAGAACGTTAAATACAGTCAAAAAAATGTTTGAACAATATGGTCAAGATAAATATCCGGAGATAATGAGGCTTTTAGCGCAAGAACCTATAGACAAGTGGCCTCGCCTCGCTCGTATTCTTTCCTAGATTTTTGATTTATCTAAATACCCTCTATTCTTTTGAGTTCTTCTGTTATTCTGGTAACAGCTTCCTGAACCGTAGAATTGAGTTCTAATTCACCATCCATAACAAGCTTGGTAAGAACATCTTTAGCGGACCTTAAATCAAATTGCTCTCTTTTGACGGCTTTAGTCTCTTGATACATAAGATCCTCGACCTCATTTTTTGTTATAGTTTCTTTTGTCATAATAAAAACACTATATCATTTAATTATTCCTCCGCCAAGCATCTCCTGTTTTTTATAAAATACCGCTGACTGACCGGGCGTAATTGCCCTCACTGGCTTATTAAATTTAATTACGAATTGCGAATTGCGCATTAGTAATCTAGCCCTAATAGAAGCTGAACGATATCTGATCTTTACATCCAGGTTACCGGGAATTTGTACGGGTTTACCAACCCAGCTTAAATTAGAAATCAGTAGCTCCCTACCTCCGAGATTTTTTTCTTTACCTACATAGATTATATTTTTTTTCAAATCCTTTTCAATAACATAATATGGTCCTTGTCCGTTTTTTATATCTAAACCATGTCTTTGCCCGATTGTATAATAATAAACTCCGTCATGTTCCCCTATTAAATTGTCGCCTTTATCTAAGATTTTGCCTTTCTTTGGTTTAATATATTGCTTCAAAAAATTTTTCATATCAAGCTGACCGATAAAACACACACCTTGGCTATCTTTTTTATCATGGTTAGATAAGCCAAATTTTTTGGCTAATTTTCTAACTTCAGGCTTGATATAATCCCCTATGGGAAAAAGGCATTTTGAAAGCTGTTTTTGCTTAAGCGTCCATAAAAAATAAGATTGATCTTTGTTTTTATCTCTTGCTTGAAATAATCTATAAATAATTTTAAATTTTGAATTGCCATTTTGCATTTTGATTTTTACATTTTTAATTTTTATATAGTGTCCCGTCGCAATAAAGTCCGCACCTTCCTTAAGCGCTTTTTCCAAAAATAACCCGAATTTTATCTCTTTATTACACATCACGTCAGGATTGGGAGTTCGTCCCGCCTTATACTCACGTATCATATAATCCCCTACTTCTTTTTTATATTCTTTAGAAAAATCCCAAGTCAAAAATGGTATGCCTAATACTGAAGTAGCCCTCATGGCATCCTCTCTATCACCTTGCCACATACATAAACCGGGCCAAGGCTGCCAGGGACGCATAAAAACACCTGTCACATCATAGCCTTGATTTCGTAACAATGCCGCCGCCACAGAAGAATCCACCCCTCCGCTCATTGCTACATAAACTGTTTTAGTTTTACTTTGTATTCTTTGAGAATATGCTGTCATAATATTTTGAAAATCAATCTTCATAAAAACGCTTCATAAAGACGCAAGGTTGACCTTTCATGGACATTTATTATACTGCGAAATAGCAAAATTAACAATCGATAGTCTTGTCCAACGCACAATGACACCCAAATCAAGGGTCATTCCAACACAGAAAGGAGCCGAAAGCTCCCTTAAGTGAACGGCTCGTCGTATCATGTC